>Ga0172364_10000278_pt1 | contig 34681 bp, 16 predicted proteins | sample LakKivSesite10cm_FD_114545 | JGI IMG/M metagenome (GOLD analysis project Ga0172364, IMG submission 114545) | Sediment microbial communities from Lake Kivu, Rwanda - Sediment site 10cm | ecosystem: Environmental > Aquatic > Freshwater > Lake > Sediment | place: Rwanda: Western Province, Lake...
ATCGATGAAATGGAGCCGAATAGGAGCATCGGGGGCATATTATCCTGCTATTTTCGATGTGGGTGGTTCCGAGAGAATGCGTATTGATACGTCAGGAAATGTGGGTATCGGAGAGCCAAATCCCGGAGTTCCCTTAGATGTTGTTGTAGGGTCCGCAGCTGCTCGTTTTAAAACGGATTCCACTGCTGGTTCCGCTATATGGTATGTACGGCCAAGTACTGGATCGATGACATGGAGCCGACTCTTCGCATCGGGGGCATATTATCCTGCTATTTTCAATGTGGGTGGTTCCGAGAGAATGCGTATTGATACAGCGGGAAATGTCGGTATCGGGACAAACGACCCAAATTCAACGCTGCATTTTAATGGGTCAATGTCTGGAAATGTAACCATGGTATCTTCCGAATATACCGCGGCAGACACGGATTTCTTTATCGTCGCAGCCCCAGGAATAGTTAATTTGTACATGCCAAGCTATTCCGGAAGAAAAGGCCGTTATTATATGTTCCGTAATCAATCCGGAGCTACTGTGATAATCGGGTGTCAGTCTGGTGAAAAGATCAATGGGGTGGTTAATGGCACGACCGGAGCAGTGAATAATACATCAAGTCGTATTATCTGCGACGGGACAAATGGTTGGTGGTCAGTTTAATTTTTGTTTGAATTAAAGGTATCATAGACATGGAAATCCTCACGACCGGGTCAAAGACCCCAGAGACGATCACCAAGTCCATTTTCCTTGCCGGCCCCATGTCCAGGACCGGTGCCACCAATTGGCATAAGGATGCCTGCGAAATCCTTAAGAAAAAGGGCTTCGATGGCACAGTTTTCTGCCCATCCGCCTATGAAGGCCCATATGAAGGTCAGGTTAATTGGGAAAATACCCACCTGAACATGGCCGACGTGATTTTGTTCTGGGTTCCTCGAACAACCGATATGCCCGCCTTCACTACCAACATTGAATGGGGCGAATGGTTCAAATCTAGCAAAGTCGTTCTCGGGTACCCCCCGGATGCCTTTAAAATGCGATATTTGGATCTTAAAGCCCGTCAAAACGGCATACCCGTCTCGTCCACCCTCGAACAAACAATCGATACCGCCCTGGCTTTGTTGAACTCTACAACAGCGGCCAAAAGAACCGGTGGGGAACGCTTTGTGCCTCTTTTTATATGGAACACCAAGAGCTTTCAAGCATGGTATTCCGCGGTTAAAGAAGCCGGCAATAGCCTGAACTATGCACAGGTCCTGTTCACCTACCGGGTAGGACCAAAGAAATTTGTCTTTGCCTGGATTCTACAGGTCTCTGTCCATATCACAGCGGAGGGCCGGGACAAGACAAATGAATTCGTATTCGCCCGATCGGATATCAGCACTGTCGTGGCCTTCTGCCCTGGCAAAACGATTTTTGATACACGAATTCTCCTTGTGAAGGAATTTCGGTCCCCTTGTTCCAATAAATCCGGGTACGTTTATGAACTTCCTGGTGGGTCCGCTAAAGATCAGGCCCTGGACAATACGGCGGTGGTTGCTGAAGAGCTCGCAGAGGAGACCGGTTTGCATCTTGGGAAGAGTCGTTTCACATACCTGCAGTCACGCCAGTTGGGCGCCACTCTGAGCGCCCACAAAGCCCATCTATATGCCGTTCGACTGACCAAAGAAGAAATGGACTCAATACCCACGGACAAGACCTTTGGGGTCGCCGAGGACACTGAATTGACCTATCTTGCGGTGCAGAATGTCCGGGATCTTCTGGAAGAAGACCTGATTGATTGGTCTATGATGGGAATGGTGTTCAAAGCAATGCTTGGGGTTAATGCAAAAGAGGCTGATTGGGTGTCCGAATTCATATTCTGAAATTCGGACACTAGGTTCAAACAGGTCCAAGGGCCTGTAAAATTTCAGAGGCCTGGGCCTTGTCTGACTTTCCTGGATTTATTAACGAAGCGAGCGCACCCACCGCATCTGGTTCTACTCCAATTTTGCGAGCAATATCCTGAATCCAGTCCGATGCTGTACATTTAAAGGAACGGTTCTCACACGTTCCATCGCAAGTTTAACGGCAGATTTATTAGACGTCTCCATATCAGTCTCCTTTGGGTACGAAAGACCCTGAACTTCTTGGCCAAACGGATCGACAAGTTTCACCGCTTCCAATCCCTTAGGTTTGCCAGAAGGGATCGTATACTTCCCACTGTCCACAAACACTCTTTTAAAGTCTTCAGGATTGTATGGCGTACCTTTAGGTTCCGAGCTCCCTGCTACATGGACCAGAATGTATTCAGTCTTTAATTGGTTTTTATAGGGCTCTAATGATGGTCCTTGAAGTACACCGAACTTTTCCCGTACTGTCTCCGGGCGAATCTCTGCAGGACCATCATTTTTAAAGGCCTGGTCTGAATAATGAACCCGTTCCGTACCATTCTGCCTGGAACCATCAGGATTCAAATTCACAGAGTAATAATAAAAATCAGGCGTCTCTTTTCCAGGAACGGAGAAAAGAACCTGATAAGCCACCCAGGTGAAATTAGAACCGGATGGGCCTTTTATGGCCTCCGGCCTATGAGGATCCGCCCGGAAGTATAGCCGGGCTTCCTGCAAATGATATTGATCTTCTCTGGAGCCCATTATTCAGGCTTTCTTAGCGGCCGGCCGGGCATCTCGAAGATGTCCACTGTATCCGTACCTGCTACATGGTCGAAGAACCGTGAATTTGACGTGAGGTCGTTTTCACTGCTGACCACCATCAAATAAAGACGACCAGTGTCATCTTTATCAAAGACGTAAGTCTGATACGTCTTCTGGTCCTGACCCTTAATCACAAGACGTTCGAACTTCAGACCAAGAGCGCCCGAACCATAAATAGCACCGGGAATCGCTACTTTTGAACGCCCACGATCGGCCGCACTGACTCCAAGGACTACGGTCGAATCAATGCCCTGGACCGGGGAAATTACCCGAGTCTCCAGGACTGGATATGCATCCGAAACGGCCGTTGTAATGGCCTCGCCGGCACAAAGGGCATCAGTGGCCTTATCAAGGGTTGGGAGTCGATCAACGACGTTGGCCGGGGCCAACTGGGGCACATTGGCATTGCAAATTTTGTATGTGGCCCCCGGGGCACTGAAGTTGACCGGTTCGGTTACATACAGGGCAAGGTCTCCGCCGACAGCAGCGACGACATACCGTGAAGAATCATATGCATCCGCGCTGATTGTGGATCCCACCTTTGCCACTTGAGTCCACTGGGTACTTCCACCGGTAATGACCGTACTATCAAAGGTGAAATTCGCCGTACCGGTTGAATAGGTTTGATCCTGCATGAGGCCTGATCCGGCAGTAGTCACCAAGGCGGGACCAGTGGTGAGCACAAAACCAGCTGCAGTGCTATCGAGCAGGCCCTGATAGGGCAGGGATCGATAGAAAACCGAGTATGCCTCTGTATCGGTGATGGCAGATTTTACCAGAACCGGAACAGAAATCGTGGTTGATCCACCAGTAGGGGAATCCGTCAAGTGTGCAGTAAATTTATTTTTCGGATTTGCTGGAATATTTCTATTTGTATCCAACATGGTATAGCGCTGAATCCCAGATCCCATATTATAATAAGCAAACCCGTATCCATTTAATACTTTTGAACTACCAATTGCAAGGATCGCTTGATTCGTAGTATCAAAAGTATATGTGGAAGAACCTGTTGAGGTGGTCACCAGTTCTTTCATCTCATAACAATCCACAATGCCGCGAGCCTGGTTGTTCCCCACAAACGTCTTCCCTGCCGTATACAGGGTCATCATCACGTCTTTGCCCGTGTCGACAATCGTCGGGGAAGTCATCGTAATCGTGTAGTTCGCGGAATCTCGAGCGACTTCATATGTCGTAGACGCCCCGTCTATGATAATATCCGCAATACCCAGAATCTGGTATCCATTAAGCGTCCTGGGAAACACCAACGTGCCGGACCCATTTCCGATCATGTGATGTTCCATCTGATGTCCGAAATCCCAGGGCTCCGCGGTTTCACACCCCATGGCATACAGATAATCGAATTTGGTCCCGTCATTGGTTAGGATCGGCGCCGCATTTCGAACCCGAATACCTTCCCTGGTCATTGCATATGAGAGCGACGAGGAGTCCGTAAGATTGCGGGATTCAAGGAACCGAATCGGCAGATCCGTCAAACCATGATCGGCGGACGTTGGGAACTGTATACTGTAATTGATCGAACAGGGCCGTGTGGGCGTCCCGATGAACGCTACAGTCACAGAAGATGTCCCGGTTCCCGTTACCGTGTAATTCACACCAACGGTTAAGGTCGCTCCATTACCATCGCATACATTATCTACGGAAGCGATGACAGTGCCTGCCGGGTAAACGGCGGTATCCGTTGTGCTTATGTTCCCATTACCTGCGGGAACACTCAGAATTGTATCTTTCTGAAGAATTGCCGCATTGGAGAATACCCGGCAAACTCCATCTCCTTTGGCGATTGTTGTCGTTCCAGGATAGTCCGTTGGCGCCACTGCGTCCGCCACGGTCATGTACGTTCCAATATGATCCTCACCAAGGAGGGACTGGGTGATTTTTCCCGGGACTTCACCACGAATGAGTTTGTTAAAAGCCTGCTCGGCCATGGCCTTGAGATCCTGGCTAACCGGGACCAGATGACGCATGTCCAGAATGTCCTCCGCAACAATCCAGTCATTGTACAGGTTATCAGGACGATCTGAGGCATACCCATTATTGTGATCCACCCGGGATTTTCCAGCTCCATTGGTATGGGTATCAATGCTGAAAGCCCAGGTATTTCTGCGTGCCACGGCAAACATCGGGATAGCGTAGCTGTAACCATCGACTGTATTCAATGTCTGCTGAGACGCCGTATCCCCATTACCCGCACGCCAAAGTCCAAGGTCACCGGCAACTGGCTGAAACACGGCCAGCGAACAACTCAGGGGGCTTCCCAATCCAGCCTGGGCAAAGACCCTATAAGGATCAAAGCCATTTGGGTAGGTGATGATATCACTTGGTGCTACTCGAATACGATACTGAACCTGAATACGAAGAGTCGTCTCAATACCGGCCGCCGGATCAATCAGATCATTGGTGGGATTAATACCACCATAAGCGGCATTCCCATGCTTATACACCACATCTCCGGGTTTCACCAGCTGACGCCAAACTTCGAGAAACACAAAATCCGTACGATGGGCAACCGTCGGAGGTGTCGGAAGGATGATGATATTATTCTCATCCGTCAGGGAGTTGGTTCCCTGGACCACGACCCGAAAGCCATCAACCCAGGCCGCCAGGCGTTCGGTCACGATCCCCTTATCAGAAGCCATCAGCTTGAAGGTGTTATCCGCATAGGAAGATGAGCACAGGACATCACCGGCCACGGCCTGGTCCTCTGTAACGGTGTCAGAAATGGAATTACCAAGGACTTCCCAACCGCTAGGGAGACGACGGGCATTACCCCGGCCGAAATCCGCAGCAAGGCGGCCTTCCAGGTTGACCTCACAGGAAAGCGGGGGTTTCTTTTTCTGATAGACCACCGATTCAAAGCTGCGGTCAGTAGGGTCAAGGACTCTTGTCTGATTGAGGCCCAGATTGTCGCTCATTTTTTGGAAACCTTCCAGATGAGGACCGGTTCAATGGCCGTCGTCTCCAGGTTGGCCATGCCGGCAAGGTTTTGTATCAGCTGTTCAAACTCATACATGAAATCCATCAAGAAAGACGACATGAAAAACCATGTCGCCGGATATCCCGTGTTATCTTTAAAAACTTTATCTACCCCGGCCAATTTCTGAAGGGCCATTGCCGTTTCTGACATGAAACCCTTGACCTGGCCAAAGCTCTCAATCAACGTGGTCGCAGCTGCTGCGGTCTTGTCTACGGCCTTGGTATTGAATGCAAATTGCATAAATCTTGCGGCATCAGACAGGAGTTCCATCTGACGATCCACATTTTCTTTTTCCGCATTGATTTTTACCATTGCACTGCGAATTCCGGAAAGATACTCCCGAACCTGCTTACCACCCCACATATCTCGAGCAGGCTCTGTCTTAAGAAGGATATTTGCAGTATGAATCAACCCGTCAAGATTCCCCGCCACTGCGTTCATGCGAGTCTTTATCTGAGTCAAACACCCGGGAAGACGAGCTTCCACAGGACGGCTCTCCTGCATCTCATCCGGTTTATTATCGATCAAATACATGTCGTAGAGTCCAACATTCTCTCGGATAAATCTATCGATATCCTCAAGCTGTGCGGTGCAATAGTATGCAACTCTATTTTCATGTTTTTTGCTGAATATCGATGCAGAGGCCAAAAGGACCGAAAGCACTTTATTGACATCTTTTGATGCCAATACTGCCCGGCCATTCATATACCCCAGCCATTTACCAGCCAAGCGATTGATGGACAATATATCCATCCCGGCCTTCAAAATGACCTGGGGCTTATCAGGACGGGCACAAATTCCGATGGGTTCCATCATCAACAGGTAATCCTGAAAGTTATCGTAAGAGTCATGGAGTTCAATTTGTTCAAAACAGGGAAGGTCCTGTAATTGACTTCTGTGCCGCTATCCGCTAAATCGGTGGCATCCCCACCAAACATGCCCATTTCCACCAATGGGCCAACCGCTTCGGTTTCTGCAAAAGTCACGGTAAAATCCACGACGTTGGTTGGCACGACAGTAGGATCCCCTGTATCTGGGTCAATAAAGGAAATGTCCTGAGAGGTATAAACTTTACGGGCGATTTCCGATTCAAGTTTGACCTGGGTTGTGGTAGGCTGTGGAGGATTTTGCAGATTCCACCCCTGACTACCCGTCCCTACCGCCAAGTAGGTAATTCCCCCTGTGGGTTCATGGCTGTCTTTCAGAAGACGGGCAATGAGGATAGAGGCGGAATTGACGATGATGTTGGATCCATCACGTTCTTCAATGACTCGGCCGGAAGCAGCGTCACGGAGGGTCATCTTCCATTCACCCTTGAGCCTCCGGGGCTCTTCGGTAAATTTCAGTCCCAACCCCCCTGAAACCATCTCCATTGCCCGGCTGAAGATTTCCTTGAAAAGCATGCCTTAGCCCCTTTTGGATTTTTTAAAGTGCGCCTATATCTATATGTCAAAACGATTAGAAGACTATTATGCTCGTAAGTCCTTATACCGGTAGGACTTCCGTTATTTCTATGGCCCTAAATGTATTGTTTGGAAGAAGTTCACGGAAATTTTTCTTGCGGAACCGCAGAATTTGATCCCCGAGATATTTGTAATCAATCCCCGCTACCTTCAGGGGATCCCCACGAAGACCAGTGCCCAGACGAACCAGGGCATCTGGGAATTCCCCGGCAACACCGATCTGGTCTTGGGATGCCTGCCAGGTCTCAAATACAGGTCCGGAGAAAATATGTTCCTGGAATCCAGACGTCCGGGGGTTGAAATACTTGATTTTCAGGCCATCCCCGCCGTCATCCATGAAGGAGTAGTATTCATTTATTCGCCAATTCACATCTGTCTTGTACCCGTCATAACAACCCGCCGGGAATACATCTTGATAATCAAGCAACCGGGCTCTGTTGCCATCAATGACATTTATATCGGCTTCATTGATGATCTTGTACGTAAAAGTCACCTCGGCATTGGCCATTGGATTGACCGCATAGGTCACACGAACCACATCCCCCTCTTCGAGCAAAGATGCCAGAGGGGTACCAAACCATGACAGAATGCGGCCGTAAACATAATAATCGAGCCCATAATACTGGGCTGTACCGTGAATCGTTGTCAAAGTGATATTGGTTGGATCCAGAGGGATTCCAGGAAGAATAAGTTCAGCCCGATGCGCGTCCACATCCGTTAGGGTTATTTGAGTTTCAATTTTGGTAACGGCCGGAAAATCTGTTAAAGTCGCTACTCCGGTAAGGGGATCTAAAGCAGACAGGGACCAAGGGGTTCCGCCTATTGTCACAGAAACATCTGAAGGGCTTGCCAGTGTCGTGGCATCATGTACAATAGGAAGTGCCGGGAAATCAACATAAGTCCCGTCTACTTGAATAGAGATCGTTTGGGGTAACTGAAACACCAGAGAGGTGGAATCTGACGCTGTCGTAACTGAATAGGTCGTCTGCATGACCCCAGTAGAAACGAGCTCATTAAGAATAAAATTATGAGTCAGGAGTTTGTCCATAACCCGGAGCATTGGAACAGCGGTCATGTCACTGGGGAGAACGATATGGGATGTGTCATAAGCCAAGGTATCAAAAAGAATCCAATCAGGGCACTCCTGTGGCTTACCGATTGTGTCATCTTTAAAGCCAATCCCAATACCGACTTTATTTGAGTCACAGATCGTATGGAGGGGTGCGTTACCACCTTCAGGAAATTCCTTCAACAATAGATCCGAGTACATCAATGGATGATGGTGTTGCCGAACGGTTTGAAGGTTCCGCTCCTCCACAAGATGCGGCTGGTATCCATATGTCTTCTGGAACGGCGGGGTGCCCGCATTGAGTTTTACAACAGGATCCAGGCCATTTTCCAAATAGGCGTCATCAAGATCAATCGTTTGATTTGTATCATACAAAAATTCGGCCGAAAAAAATGTATTAAAATGATTGATTGTCTGACATTTATTCGCCAGGGATGCCCTCGTAGCGGGCTTTTGGAACGTGTTGAAATTTAGGGTATCCGGAGAATTCAATACGGAGGAGTGGGCCAGGAGATATGCCCTATAACGGTATCCAATAACCTCGGGGCTCTCAGGTATGACCGGGTCCATCCCAATATTGGAGCTGGCATCCGCATCAAACAGGAAACCTGTTACGGAGAGACCACCTGGTATGCTGTCCATGGGGCGAGTGATATCGTCAAGAATCATTGAATACTGTTCGCGCTCGCCGTAATAATAAGAGAATCGGAACAAGTCACCAATCTCGGGCAGCCGGCCAAGAGAAGAATCCCGCCAGAAGTCTCCATCCAGGGATACCAGGACATGGCCCAGGACGGGTCTCATATCAACTATGGCCCCGGGGATAACCGTGCCATCCACAGTTAAGGTCAGGTCGGTTTTATCCGCCAGAGCACCTGATGACGTCACGACCGGGGCATGGGGCATCTGCCAGTAGCCGATGCCAAAAACAGCAGCATACGTGGAATCTTGATTTGTTCCATCAAAATCCCAATGGTAATTGAAATTGAATTCGTTTCCGGATACGGGATAATTCTTACCCCAAAAGGATGTGGAATCTGAGATGTATACCCGGCCGGCACTTGCATCAACATGGGTAACGGGCAGGGCCGTAGTATCAAATGTTACGGATACGTCACTGATACCGGCGGGTTGCCCGGAACCGTCTGTCAAAGGCGTATTGGGCATCAGATATACAAAAGGATTACCGTAGTACTCCGGATAAATGATGCTTGATCGATCATAGGGCCAAGAGAGCCGCGGGGATCCCATGGAGGCCCGAAGTTCTGAAGAATATGTGCTTGGAAGAGCAGTGCCATCATAACAGGAGGACCGGAAATCCTCATACATCGGATCTAGGAGATCCTCAACCCATCTATCGCACATTGTTGTTTCCGTAGCCCTAATCTGCAACGGGAAACGACCCTGTGCGTCCATTATCTTTTTGACGTTTTCCTGGAAAGCTGGACGTTGGTAATTTTCGGGATAGAATTGTGCCGAGCTATCCCGAATGGCGCTAAATGAGGAACTGTCAAAACCGGACGCATCCCAGAATTGGAAATTTCCTGGAATAACCAAAGAAGCGATTCGAACATTCTGGCCGACAGACAAACCCGCTAAATTTGTCTGGTGTCCTGAAATATCAAATATTGGTGTTCCGGTAGATCCAGGCACCACAATGAACTGATTATTTGCATTTGTCGTATCAAGGGTATAATTTGTGGTGTTAATTTTTGAGATCAGGCCAGTCGCCCCCGTAGAGTCGGGCAGAGCCACAATCATTTGCGCTAAAGATCTGTAGAAGCCTACCGGATCATACAGATACTCCGGGACACATCCACCACCGAGGTCCCCAAAAATGATGTCGTGGATTTTATTGCCATTATACTGTTCTGTCCAGATAAGACGGGTATCATATAGGACATGTGCGGGACGAGTCAAATTGATGAAGAAATCCAGATCGGCCTTCAACTTATTGATATCATAACCAGCCAGTTGAAGAGCATCAACCACGACCTCCACAAGCATCTTATTGGAATCACGAACAGTATAGGAGGAATTTAATTTTCGAGCTTCCTTGTACAATTCCCTGATATGAATTGGGAGACCGGTAAATTTTGAGGCAAGTGCCTCGAGTACTGTTACTTTACTGCCGGCCAAATAGGCACTTTTTATGGATTGGAGGTAATCCCGATAGGTCTGATCATTGTACCCTTCTGGAGCGATCTTATCCGCCAGAAAAAGCCGTTCTCCGAGGATCTGCTGCAAATACTCAGGCCGAGTCTGGGCGTACTCTTTATCCCCGTTGATGGCCTCCATGGACATGTTGATCCGGGCCACCTCACGAGCCATCGTCCGATTAAGAATACCAAGATTTGTCGACAGCTCTTTAGGATAATTGCTTGGCAATAAGGTCAGAACCGTGTTCTGAAGGTCAAGAGCACGATTGGCCAAATCCTTACGATACCCTTTATTATCAGGGAATCTACGTCGGCCGAGTACTTCTGGATCCGGTGTGTATGCCATTATCCGACTGTTCTGTAGGAGTCCAGGGCCACTGTTGTTCCATCACTGTTGAACATGAACAGCCCAACAGGAAAATCATTCGATGAGACCATTGCAGGAACAGGTGCGGTCATTCGTGTGCTCGCAATGCTCCCAAGGGCCTGGGTCATGTCGACCGTCGAAGATGAATCAGACAGGTAAACGTAAAGGAGTGCATTTTGCCATCCTGACGTCCCATCACCGAGACGAGTCATTAGACCGTAGGGCATGGATGACCCGGAAAAGGAGTATAGGGAAGAGCCTATTTTAGCGGCACCACCGGACACAGCTACGGTGGAATCCTGAATAGTGACCTCAAATGAAGAAGGGTGCGTGGTCAGCATGATTAAACCTTAGTGATGGGTTTAGAGGTCATTCTGTAAACGGCTATGGCACAGTTATACCCAGCACGCCAACCCGTCCAGTTTTCATTATTTAAAAACACGTTGCGAGACATAACAACTTGAACATACTCCCCAGGCAGGAACTTGCCATCCGATGCGGACTGCACCTTGGCAACGAAGGATACGTAAACTTTACGGTTCACAGGATCCGTCAACCCCTCAGACTGCAGTACCACATCACGAGAACAGGTGTTGTAATACCCCCTGCTGTCCCGATCCAAAGAGACCCCACTAAATGTAAGGATTTCTCCGATTTTTGCAGGGATCATAGTGGGCATCTGAACAAAACCCGTGTCAACAGAGAAATTCCGGAACGATAACGGATCCACGTTGTAAAAGACATCATCATTGGCAATGTTCGCGTCATTCAACGGAATATGCTGAATGGGGTTTCCATAAGGAACACCACCAAATCCACCACCCGTCCCTACGTCAGAGATGTATACAAGATCAGGTCGAGTCTGAATGACAACGGACAGTGTATCCGGCAATGCCGCAACGCTTTGGTTCGGGACCTTGTCATAGCCGATAAGAAGCCCGTCTGTACCCGCGTTGTTATAAATCAGTTTAGACTGCTTATACATTACCTGTGCATAAACAGGACCATCATGACGGGCGGTGCCGTCCATAAAGGTCATTGTCAATGTTGTCGTATCAAAACCGGATACGGTAACCGGGACCATATGATATGTCCCGTCCATATTGTTGAACCAGCAAACCGGCTGGTTCAGGCCCATTGCGGTTTCTGCCGTAGGGGCACCCCAGATACTCCCTGATTGTGCCAAGGTCAGAGTAGCGGTAAGAGAAGGCACCGCGGGCATTGTTCCGGAAGCGTCCCCGGAGGCACAGAACAGTTCAAGGCCCTTATTTTCCGGAATGAAATTAACCGTGGCGCCGTTACGAATACCCGTAGCACCTACGGAAGACCGGACATATCCGATGACCTCAACAAGGGTTCCTGCCAGGAATTGATAACCTGGCAGAACCTCAATAGTGATTGAGGTTGACACTGGAATGGCATCGGGAACCTGATCCTTCATCTTGTAGGAAAAACCGGCGTCAAGATTATTGATTTTTGATATAGTCTGCATTGCATAGCTGGCGCCGGCGGTTGGCTGGAAACGTGCAAGAAATTTGCACTTCAATCCCGCGGATGAAATATCCGATGCACTGAGACGCGTGAAATAATGCATCTCCACTGTAGACGCCCGTGTACGCTGCCCTGAATCAGACGCACTCGTGGCAGGATAGGCTACAGCGTAGTTGGCATACCCGGTAATACCAGAGTCCCATTTCTCAATGACCTTTGTCGAACCTTCTGTCACGCCATTGTAATAGAATGCAAGAGCTGGTCCGGACAGGTTTTTCACCAATTCAGGCCGATTCGGAATACGGGAAAGAGATGCGGAAGGCGTAGAAATTTGACGGACACTGAATTTGTATCCTCCAGAAGCAAGACCCGCGTCATCTGCGGTAGTCTTGGTATATGGGGAATAAGTAAATACAAGGACATTTGTCCCAAGGCCTGATACTTCTCCAGGAACATTTTTGCCATTCACGGCAGGATTCGTACTGACATATGTAACAGAGAAATAGGCCGGGTTCTGATGAAAAATTCCCGAGGACGCAGTGATTGTATGCGGGGACGGTACCGCAGGGACAGGCAAAGTTACGGGGAGTTCTGTTTCGGTATAAACAGAATCCGTAACCTGGGAGGAGATCCCGTTAACGACATCGGCCAGGGTCGTATTGATAACGGTACCAGGAGTTCCGGTCACAGTACCAATTTGATCCAACTGCAAAAGTTCTGTTCCGTATTTATCCCCACCAATCGTATCCCTGGCAAGGACTGTTCTCAGGGCATTGTTGGACAGGGCATCAAAAGACTCCGCCTGCATCTGTTCCGTCGAAGGCAGGATGATTTTACGGCGAACATCCAGGATGTCCTTATCAACTACCTGTGCCGCGGTCAGAAGATCGGCCCTATAAACTCCTGATGAAGGGACGGACTGGCCGTTGCCATTAGTAACCGGATTATAGGTGGCCTGATTACGTCGAGCGACAAAAAACATGGGGATGGCCCAGGCCAGACCATCAACAGTATTGGCACATTGTGCCTGCCAGAGTCCATAATCACCAGTGGAAGACCCCATATTCACATATGGGTAAACTCCTGAAGTATTCGGGCCGAGGGATACCACAGAAGAAGAACCAAGACCGGCTTCAGGATAATTTGTCGGGTCTGCGTCAACGGTCCTTATACGGTATTGAATCTGAACACGTTTCGTGGTTTCAACATTAGCGTCTGGATGAATGGAGTTTTCATCCAGATAGGTCTGGGTATTGTTATTCCCCTCTTGATAGACCCTCTGAATAACCCGGGCAACAGCATTACTCTGCTGGATTGTCCAGGTGTCTCCGCTATCGATCGTATGCCTAATGGTGGAAAGAGCTCCAACTACCCATCCTTTATAACGATCTACAAATTCAACACCCTGTAGATCGTAGGCCGTATTGGAGGTCTGGGTAATCCACTGGGATCCAAGATTGTCAGTTCTGATGATTTTCCCACCAGTGCCAACGGCCCACACGTAGCCACGGAAAATTCCTGATGAGATCTTATGCCAGTAATACACCTTAACTGTATCACAGTGCCGTGGGGCATCATGAAGAATGATCTGCCCGGACGAACCTATCAGGGAGTCCACGGTAACGGCCACATCATTTACCGTCACTGTAATATCCGCGGGGTTGTTCGTTGTCGTTCCCATTCCGTCACCACGAGTGACGGGGACATTCATGACGGTGCAGTTTTTATTTGTGCCGTTGAACTGACCGGATACTTCCTCACCATCGACATATTCATCGAGGCTTGGGGACATCGTAATGTCCTTCATATCATTGGTCAGGGTGGAATAAGTCATCCCATCCCACATATTGGCTGATTGGGAAACCCAGGAAGCGCCTCCATCTGAGGTACGAAGAATAACACCACTGTCACCGGCGATGAAACCGGTTTGCAGATCATAGAAAAACACGGCATTGAGCCGGGAGGAGACACCACTGGTGATCTTTATCCAGGAGGACCCGCCATTGGTCGTTTTAAGGATAACCCCATTATCGCCAACAGCCCATCCAACAAGATTGTCTTTGAAATAAACGCCACGAAGATCTGTAATCACCCCGGAGCTCTGAGCCACGAAGGTCACACCATTGACCGTTTTGAGGATTGTCCCAGATGCACCAACGACCCATGCCTGTAGCTGAGATATGGCATGAATGCCATAAAGATTGTGCGTGATATTCTGGGAGAGACTTGACCATGTCAACCCCCCGGAAGACGTACGAATAACTGTGCCGTTATTCCCAACAGCCCATCCGATGGTACCGGATACAAAAGAGGTACCATTAAGTTGGTAGCTGGTACCGGAAAGCTGGACATTCCAGGTGGATCCACCATTAGTCGTGGCGAGGACATGCCCGTTTTCTCCAACGGCAAAGGCATGGTTGGCATCGATTGCTGCAACATCCTGAATACCGTCAATGACCGTGATCGGGTCAGGTTTATTCTGGGAGCTATTTGGATCCAGAAGAGCTCGCCAAACTTCGAAGAATACCCCAGACACCCGGCTACCTGTAGTCGGTGCCGAACCAAGCTGAATCAAATTGGTGTTTGGGATCTGCGTGTTTGTTCCAGTGACTTTCACGACCATGCCATTAACAAGAGCATACTCGGCCGCGGCATTTTCCGGGTTCTGCGTATAGAATTCATTGGAGAGAAGGGTATCCGTATGAAACGGACGCGTGGTCATCCAGCCAGAAGGCAAATAGCCCAGCTGACGACTATTCAGTTCACGCTGAATGTCCTGCACCAGGTTCATCTCCGTGTCCATTGGGGGTTTGCCCTTTTGGAACACTACCGTGTCATATGCATACCCGGTGGGGTCGAATACGTAGGAAACGCCGGTACCCAGATTCTCTGCCATGTTTATTTCCTCACAGGACGGTGACTTGTGTCCTTGGATTGTCGAAATTCACCAGAAAAGCCCCAACAGTCAGGGACTCAATAGAATTGACATTGATATCAGTAGCCCCAGTCTCCCCATACACATAGTAGGATGCCGAGTAACTCTTGTCATCCGGGAGCTTGCCATCTTTGGTGCTTACGATAAGATACCCATCACTTCGTATATAGGCTCGACCCATACCTGCAGAAACCTCAAGAGGATCCTCCACAAGGATCAGCCCTTTACTGTCTTCAAACACTCCCCGAAACAGGTTTGAGGGGCCACCATTGGCCTGCGTTTTATAGGTCAGCACTGATGTGGTCGTAATAAAAGATTTGGCAAGACCTGTATTGAATTCCTGCCATTGTGTTTTCCCAATATCATCCCGGACGATCTGTGAGCCATCCGCTTTAACCATCCTGGAAAATGGGACAATAATTGAGGATACGTCCGGGACACCCTGGAGGACTCGTATGACCTCACTCTGCGTCAAAGGAGTTCCCACATCCTGCTGCGTGATATAATTGGACACGGCTGTTTGAAGCTGGGCAGTAAGCATGCCTGCATTATATACGCTCGTTTTTGGGATAACAGTGAAAGTAAAGTCTACCGCATTTGCCACGGCCTGTTTGGCTACTGCATCCGCACAAGCATGTTTCATCTGGTCGGCTTTGACCTGCACATCATCCAAAAGGGCATTGGTCGAATAGGTCACCGTGAAGTTTTCAATGGCAGTATAGCTGATCATGACAACTTCACCATTGGTAATCGCACCGGATTCAATAATGCGGATAGCCGTTGCGACCGTTGATGTCCCCGGGACAATTCGATAATCCGTGCCCTCCAGATAGGTAATCGAAAGGCTCTGATTTTTAACGATAATTGAATTCGGGTCCACTCCCAAGTATTTCAGGGATTCATTCACATCAATGATAAGGATATGTGCTTCATTGGTAATCGTCTGTAATCCTGATAGTGGCAACCCATTTGCATAGATGATTCGCAGGCCGTCACTAGCAATTGTGGAATTGCCGTTCATCAAAGGATCATCCAGTTTCACCAGCTGGTAATTGTCCGTTGTCAGGGGCCCTGAAATTTGGCCTACCACAGAAATGATATCCGTGACCGGCTGGTAGGAAAGAATGAAAAGATCCGAACCGCGGAATTTATAATCCACCCGGATCACATCAGTAGTCGCCAATCCGATTGACTGATTCAGGGGTTTAGCCTCATCCAGATCAATCGTATCTCCGTCCCCGATGATTTGATACCCGGAGAGATCATAATCTGCCCCACGGGTCGCATTGTGGACCCTTGTAACATCAAAGATCGGGGTGTGGGCAGTGACCCGGGAATCCGTGGTCTTAAACTGAAAGGCCACAGCATTTATGACATTAAACAGGGCGCCAGATTGCTGACCCTGGGATGCAATGGATCCGAATTCAAAAGCTATTTGATCCGAAACCTGTTTAGATCTCATGCCCTGGATGTACAGATCAACCTTACCGCCGATATGTTCATCATTGGCTGCGTCATAATCCCGGAGCATTAAGGGGTCTCCGGCTTTTTCAATACGGACATTCAATACACCTGGAACAGCGATAGCGGTCTTTGTATAACCACCTTCCGTACCGGTATCTGCATACATTGCAAGTTGAATGCGGCCGGCCAGAGAATGATTTGTCTCTTTGTCAACACCAAATGCAATAGGATTGGGATTCTCTACTGAAAAATCCGAATCCACGCCGCTCTGCGTGTTGGTGATACTGTAGGAATCCGTATTCCCCGATGACCCCGCAAGAGAAGCCCTGACGTCCACAGATAATTCGTAGCGTTTCGTCTGAGGATTGTAATAAGATTCTTTATCCTTGTATGACAAAACTTTGGTCGTTTGCAAGGCATATGTCTGGGAGGCAATTCCTGCGTCGAGGTCTCCATTATTTGCGACAAGGCCACCAGAATAAACGTACATGTCCCGAATAGGGGGATTTTCAGTATAGAAAGTTACATACCCTGCCGCGGATTCTGCCCCTTTACGCGTTACGTCCACATTTGACGCCAATTTATCAAACTGGGCATCAATGATAGCTTGTACCGCGTCCGCTGAATTCAGATTAAGGGCAATCTGAAGGACCTGCTTTTGTGTTGATGTGGAAACGGGATCGCTGATCCCGTCCCCATTCGCATCATCAAAATCCTGCAAAGCTCCTACGGACAGAGCCCTTGAGAGAAAATCCTGAATGATATAAACCCGGGCCATTTCTTCCGACACAGGATCCATAATGTCCCGAATCACTGTTCCGGGCTTGGTATCCGTACCCTTATTTGCGTTCAACTGTTCGTTGCTGAACGTAAGGATGATATCATTTTGGGTACGGCCGGGAAGATCCTGGATGCCCGTTGTAATGATGATCGGGGAACCCTGCAGTTCTGCCGAATACGCGCTTTCGGTGACCTGCCCAGCGACGGTGTCATAGATGAGTGCCGAGGCTACAAAGAATAAAGGAACTTCCTCAGAAAAAGCCACATTATCAATCAAGCCGGCAGAGACAAGAGCATTGAAACGAGTCTGGTCTAGTGTTGCTGAAAAGTAAAAAACGGTGTTGACTTCTTCCGTGATAGTTGTGACGCGAAGATTCCCTGCCGTATCAACAACCTGATTCAGAAGTTTCGTATCGATGTTATAGAAAGAATAATTTGTGACCAATGATGTATTGATCGGAGCATAAACTCCGTTAATGCCGCCACTCCGAGTAGAGACATAAAAATTGTACCCTAAAACCTGCGGTTCGGGATTCTTGGCCACAACCATTTCAACGCTCGTTTGATATCGTCGGATCTGAGCACCTGTAGAGGGTGTGACCGTTACAAAATTCTCACTTTGGACCACGGTAACAGTGATCGTTGTGGGGATACTTGGAATCAATGTTCCGGTTTCAATACCAATAATGTTAAGGATATTACTGCCTACAGACAGTGTTCCTGTCCATGACCATGCAGTCTGACCGGGAGTGAACGTGACTCCAAAAGATGACCCATTGACCTGAATGGCCTGCGTATTGGTGTCCGTGGTCCCGGAAATGACCTGTTGGGGCACATCGGTCGAGTAATTCGTGCCGTTGGTCGGTAAAAGGATGACTGGTGCCGGGATGGCCATTAGTATGCCCCTGCGGTTCTAAGATACTGGGTATAATTTATCGGCTGTCCTGATGCGGACGTCACGAATACCTCTACCCGGATTATGGAGGGGTCATTTGTATCCTGGTTTACGATGACCCTTTGAATGGACCCCAGGATTTCACCGGTCGTCACCGGCCGGGTTGTCCTGATATACTGCTGCTGCATATCTTTGAACGTATTTAAAGAGCTGCTGATTCCCTGAATGATCCTACTCCGCAAATATTCCATGTCAAGAACGCGGGTCCCGATCAATTTTTTAAGAGGTGTCCCTGTAAACAGGTGGAAGGGGTTGCTACCCAATTCCGTAATCGTGAACTTTTCAAGGTTCTGGAGCAGGAGCTTCTCATTATGGGACTGGGCCAAATGTCCACGGACATCATAAGAAATATCATCCAGATTTCCCAGACCAACGCATTTTGGGCAAAAGCCCTTAATTGTGTTATAGACGATCTCAAAGTAATCTTCCGTATTTTTCCATTTAAACTTAAACTGAACCATTCGGAGTTGATTAATGGTCACTGAAGTAGGATCAAAAACAACCAAATACTGTGTTTTATCCACTTTGTTATCAGATGCCCATACATCCATACTCCCCGCATTGGCCAACGGCTTCAGGAGCCGGATGGTCTTTCGATCGGATTCCAGAAGGACCCTTTCCCGGTAAAGACGGTGGTCACAGACTGTTGGTAACGTCAGATCGTAGGACATGTAATATAGAGTTTCGATTAAAAGAGTATCAGTTTAAACGGTTAATGGACCACCAACCCAGGTAAGGGTACGAAGATATGCAATCACATTTAAAAGGATTGATTTCTTTTGGTCTTCCGTAGCTTTTCCATTCAAAATCAACCCATTCAAGGAATCCACAAGATCCGTAACAAGAGATAAAAGGGTCTCTTGTTTGGGGGTGTAGGCCATAAAATTGGTCCCGTCGATAATAAAAACCATCCCGGCACCTGGTTTTGTATTATCCGCGGCTACTGCATCCCCCGACTTTTTAATTGTAGAGGGCCATAAATCAGAAACGGCTGCAAGAACATCGGCATCCGTGGCAGGTGTCGTTACTGCAGTGGCGGTAACCTTTGCATAATCCTCTGTCCCCTTGGCAACGGTTACATCCTGAACTGTTGCTCGGGCATCTTTTTGAGCTTGTTCCGGAGTAATCGGGGTACATGGGGGTATCCCCACAAAAGAGTCAGAATATTTACCCCGAAGATGATCAAGAACACATTCTTTTAAACTTCCCAGCTGGTATGGGGTGTAATACGTTTTACCAAAGGTTTTTATCATGGCGATGGGGTACGAGGCATTGTACTGGCTCATGGCTGTATCCGAGGGAGGCGGCGCCGGATTCTGCCTGAGAAAAGTCGCAGACTTGTTTCGGTTTGCAATGGTAGCCGTAAGCAGCTTTGTGTACTGATTTACCTTTTCATCGATATCCGAGGACTCCGCCCCAACCCGGGCTAGAGTCAAGTATCCTTCAATCAACCCCTGATTGGCCGGGTCACCCGGATCCTGAAGATTTAATTTAGATGAACCATTAGTATTTCTGAACTCTGGAAAAGACGCTGCATGGGCACCAAAGAGTTGTCGATATGTTTGAAGATCTTGGGCGGATTTTACATCAAATTGAGGCCAGTTACGAACCAACACCCCGTTTGCATCCGGGGCAGAAGTCATTGAATAGTACGTGGTGCTTAAATTTTGAAGAAACAGTAAAGAAGCCACCCGGCTACGAGCAATCCGGTCTTTCTCCATAGACGCCGCGGTAATACCTTTGCCCTGATTTTCATTTTTCGTTAAAAGGGCATTGATTTCTTCAAGTCTATTTGTCTTGTTCCGGATATTAGCTTGGATCTCTTTATACCGGTCTTCGAGATTTTTGATTTTCTTTTGGAAGGTCTCAACACCTGCTAGACGTGCCGCCTTCTTTGACGCATCAGAGGATTCTGTAACCGGGGCCACAAAACCATAATTTGTATTTTTGAATGACTGAATTGGCGGTACAGTCATGTCCCTGTCCGCTTTCATGTCCTCGATATCCCGAAGGCTCAAATTGTTGTAAAATTTTTGCTGTGTCGCTTGTACCTGTTGTTCCAATCCTTGCTTCTCTAATTGGAGCACTTGCAAATCACGTTGAATAATATCCCGTTCAACGCGTAATGCCATCACATTATTGCCAATAACGCCCTTATTCTCATTAAGGGCATCTGGTGCACTTTTATTTACTGGATTCCCCATAAGATTTTCCTACTTTTTCAAAAACCCTTGAAGAGTGTCAATAAGCGTTTTGATTACCGCTATCTGTTCCTTGTACTTCTGGAGCTCTTCAGGACTCAAGCCCTGCGTCCCACCCAAACCTAAACCATACATAAATACCGCGCCGGCCGTAGTACCGTTGGGCCCGCTAAAAGGAGGTATATCCGGTGGTACAGTAGCCCCTGCTACCGCATTATAAAACGCTTTGTTACCGCCCTTTACTCCGGGGACAATCAGCAATGCGGCCGATTGGCTCTTAAGAACACCCTGTATGTAATCAATCACCTGCACCATGGTTTCAACCAATCCCAAATAATACAGGATCTTTTCCTTAACTTGTTTAACAAAATCTGAGAAGGAATCTGACGCATCTATCGTTCCCCCCTGCAGAGTTTTCAAAGCCCCGTCAATCATATCCACCAGGTCCCCAATCCAAGGAACCATGGCTTTGGCTTGGATTGAATTCCATTTACCTATTTTAAACTCCCCGGGGGTAATAATCTCAAACATCCCGTTTGAATGCTCCGTAATATTCACTGCCTCCGTTGCATCAGAGCACCATTTAACTTCAACAGCAATTTCCTGGGAAAAGTCTCCCTCAACCGCCCCCATGGCATTACCAAAATTTGAAGTAATTACATAATAAACCGTTAAAGGAGTTTTTTCATCCGGTACAAAAGGCTGCCCCGGATTATTCGTACCGCCCATTTCATAGTCGACATAGGACGTTCCCGGGAAATCCACCACTACAGGACTCCCCTCATTAAACTCAACGTCCTTATATGTCTTCTTCAATTCTGTAGGCCAGATCCAATTGTTCGCTTGAGCCAGCTGCATCAATGTCAGAACACCTTTAGGCCCCACAATACCCTCTGGTTCCATTTTTACAGGTAGGGTACCAGAGCCCCCTGATTGCTGACTACGGTAGACCTTATAAAAGGATGCCTGGAGAGGGGTGGCTTCCCATGAAACTTCAATTCCGAAACGAACTTTACCATCCTTATCCTTAAAATATCCCGGCCGGCCACTCAGGTTGATCGGGGGAGGAGGTGCAAGATTGAATTCAAACAACTTTTTGAGATCAATCATTTGATTCAATGCTTTTAAAGAAGAGAAAAATTGGCTGATGTTATCCGAGTCAACAACAAGAACGATACCTCCAACAATATCCCCAGACCCAAAATTCGGCCGGCGTTTATCAGTTGGATCCACAAGGGATGCCTGAAAACGAGATAAGAACCCTTGAAAACCTCCAGTGGAAAGAGCCATGACATTAAAATTGGCCAGGGCGTCAGGCATTAAAGCCGGAGGAACATATACATTGGCATATATCCCCACCTGTCCCATGCTCTTGGAAAAATCTTGTAGTGTATCCCTCATCATTTGAATTAAAGCATTAATGGCCTTGGCAAAAGAACTGAATGTGTTTATGAACATCTCAACGATATTCATGATCGGGACGACAACCGTTGTGATAAAGGTGCTGAACTGTTTCAGCGGACCCTTAATAGCGGTCAATGTCTGAGTAATAGCCCCCGGAACGCTGATTTGAATTTTATTCCATTGTCCCCCTGAAGTATTCAACTGTAACCCAGTATTGGACCCGATTGAATCTAATAAAGCCTGTGCGGCCATCTGAGAGTTATTCTCATTCTGAGCCTGGGCTATGATGGCCGGGAGAGTTTTATTATTTGACGCCATGGAATTTTTTTATCCTGTCAAGTTCTTTGACCAACGATTTTATCTGAATGGTCGCCGTTGTCTGCAAAAGGCCCTTCATATCCTCCAACTCTTTTATCATTTTCTCAGAGTCAAAGGTTGACCATTTCAACTGAGGCCCTTGTTGATCTCCAGTGCTGACTGATTCGACTCCAGGATCGCTTCCGCCTGTTTCAGACGGGCTTCGCTCCCCTGTCTGCGGTTGAATCGGTTGTTCGCCCATGTCCATAAATCCCCCACCCCTCCATCCGTAGACCTGAGAAGTTCCTCATTGGCAAAGTTTCTCAAAATCTGCGGGTCACGTGTTTGATCCAAATATGTGTAACGGGAAATAACCAAAGGATCCCGAACAAGCAGATAGTCTGTACGATCAGACAGAATTTTCTCATCAATCGTGGCATAAACCACGTAACATGGATCAAGTCCACGATATACTGTAGCATCAGGATTAATGCTTCCCGTGGCATCCAAGAAAGCCCTCGAACGCCTGGAATTGTATACGGGGGACCCAGTAGCATCCAATCCTGTGATTTGATTAATCGCATTCTTCATGGACAGAACAGTCGTGTAATCGGTATATGGTAAAGAAACCCCAGTATAATCCGTGCGCTCATTCCAATAAATATTCAACCCAGAAGAATCCACCCGATAGCTCTGATTGGTCATATCAAAGTACACGGTAAACAAAGGCCCGGGTAACGCCGAATCAAAGTGAATGAAAGTCCCCGATGCTGAAATAGATCCGGAGGTAGTATCAAGATGACCGAAGGCATAGGCGGGATTATACACGGGAGAGGCATCCACTCCCGGAACGGTATTCCCTATAGCATTGCTTAACGAATTGACCGTGGGGTATGTCGCATATGAAAACGGATAATTCGTCGGCCCGGGAAGAGTGATCGTAATTCCCGTGACATTTGATGAAAAAGTCGGGGTCGCCGTGTATACCGTCAATGCTTCCGCGGTATTGCGGAGGGGGACAGGAGTATACCCGCTGACTGATGTGGTTCCCTGTACCTTCAGGGAACTGTACGAATAAAGCCCCGCAGCATACGTCAGACTGGCATCCCACCCCGCTTCCGCAGAGATGGTATTGGTCATGTCCTGAATTAATGGATAAGTGCTGTATGCCTTGGAGATCGTACGTAAAGAGGTTCCATCCGTATAGGATAGAACAAGATTGGTTAGAGTTGTCTGGAATGCCGGATTGGATGCATTGAAGGCCAAGGTCAGGACAGGAGCCATACCCCCAAAATTGATCTGCGTTCCCGGGGCAATATTGCTTATTGTCCCCGACTGAGGCTGCAGAGTCCCATACACATAGGATTGATTGTCATAAAGCAGATTTACATGAAGGTTAGGAATATGGGTCAATTCGTAAACGATATCATTAATGTCCGGATAGGATGCATAAAGATATTCAAACGTACCCGCATTACAATCAATACGAAGGGCTGTGGAGTCTATGGACAACGCCCGGATTGTGTCCGTGGTCCAGATGCTCATCAGCGGGCTGTTCGGGCCGGCCATCAGGGTCACTGGACTTCCTGGTCCGGGCACCGGAGACACTGCCACAACAGGAATGGTACCGTAGGTATAATCTGCGGATAAAAACCCAGGTAATACCGGCATGAAACCCGGGCTGGTTAAGGCAGAGGCCAGGGCCCCAATGGTTACAGGGAAGAATGCAGATAGAATCTGCGGAGCACCATTATCAGTCCAATACAGATTCACACCGCTACCCGTTACTTCATACTGAGGATTACCAAGATCGAATTTTACATTGAACACGGAAGAAGGGGCATTCATGTAAATGGACGTTCCAGGCAGGCCCGTTGCCACAATACCATCTATCACCTGGAAAGGCCCCGAAGGGAAGTCTGGAGCAATAGAATTAACCAGAGTGTATCCCGGAGGTAGCGCTGATATGATACTTCCAAGTGTTGGATAAGACCCCAGATTATACGTTGTATCACTCAACACCAGTTGGGCCGTATCAGAGTGATATTTGGGCTTAAAAACCATCTCAAATACCGGGGACTGGGAGCCCGCATTAATCTGAACATTAAACCTGGCAAATCCTGATGTTATCGTAAGATTGGTGTAATCATACCAAGATGCGTTGGGGGTGCTGTATATACCGAATCCAGGGACAGCATCTATCGCCCGGGTCAAATCCCCCAGCTTTGGGTAAGTGGTAAATGGGAATGTTTTAGTTACAGAACCTTCATCCTCTACCCAGAATAATCCCAAACTTGTAGGTACTGTATAACAAGTAGGATCGGGTCGTAATGAATCTTGAATGATATAAAACAAAGCGGACGACTCATCCAGATTGAACCGGGCCTGATTGGTCGCACTATACTGATAGGGCACGTCCATCATTGACCATGTGCCATTGAACTCTGTATTATCCGTGGCACTATAAACCCGTGGAGAATAATCAAAGGAATCTATTGTTGCATTGAGAATTCTACGGTCGTACCCAGCGGGGACTTCAAGAATGAAAGAATACTGACCATCAATAGGTGTTATACCCGCACCCGTGTGATCTACCCCAATGCTAGAAGCGTTAATGCCCGCAATGAATTGACGAGTGCTATCGAAATCCAGGGCCCACTGCCAATCCCCGTTTTTCCCTTCCCAGTCATTTGCAATGGACCAGTTATACGCATTGGCCGGCACCGTGGCATTGTACATGGCTACGGCATTGTCATGAGCCAGTGTAGCGTCCCCATAACTTGGAGTAATCGATGGCTCCTGCATGATTATTTCAGTGGCCGTGATTTCTTTTTGGAGTCGATCAAGTTCCAGAGCAGTGAGATTTGCTTCTTTTACAATATGCGAATGGGCTTCATTAACCTGGGTCAAAAAGTTAAGACGGTTCAGACGATCCGGAAACCCAGCTTCAATTACTGCGAACATGTCCTGATATTCATTCAAAGAATACCCCGCCACCGTACCCATCATATGGTCATGTTCCAGCTTCAACAGGGCAGATTCAGGATTCTGGCCGGTACGATCGAGGTTCCCAATGGAAGTTGCCCATGGAGTAAAGCCCAGTTTCTGGTTGGCCGACCCCGGCCCTATGATTAAAGAATTAACGGTACTGTCCGACCGAATAACCAATGCCGTCTTATATCCGTAGGGATCCGCAGGACTTAGTATAGGCTCATAGGATATTTTAATACCCCCTATTGCCGAGGTCAGTGTGCTGGCAATCTGCGGTCCGGTCAACTGCGGCGGCGAGAACATATACCACAGCATTATGCTCATAGGATCCGGAAGAGGCGGGACAAGCGGATAAGAGAACGTGTAGCTTTTTAGGACTCCGTCCACATACACATTAAACTCGTCCCCTGTAATGCTAAGTCCAAAATTGTTTGATCGGTTACCATTTACTTTTGCCCCAAGATGCCCATCATCATCGTAGAAAGGATAAAGAGTGGATGCAGCAAAAAGTTCCCCATTATCTGTATCCGTCGTTGATGGTTCCGTGAACGAGTCTACCAGTTGAATATGAGTATTGGAGAGAACCTGATTGATCTCATACCGCTTATTGGAAGTCCCCCGGCCAATAAAATCCCCATTGGTCAATTGCTGGCTCCAGTTGGTCCCTATACCACAAACATCTAAGGAGCCTTTGGTAAAGAGAGCTGCATTTGTCCGCATTTCCCCAGTTAAAGGATTACAACGAAGTGGGGGCATTCCGGTATAATCCGTCTGTGCGAATATCCGATTATAGACCTTGGTGGCCTGGAGTTGCTGAGCATTTGTGAACATGCCGTCATTGTTGAACAGTTTCAGACCTTCCGCAGCCCAGAATTCCAATCCGTAAGCATAAACCCTATTGGAGAAGAAATCATAAATGTCTTTAAATACCCGGCATTCAATCTCCGCATCCTTACGGCGGTATTCATCATTTGCCAGGCCCCCAGAGGAGTTGCCCGAATTTTCATCGCCCGCGACCTCGCCACCCTGACCCACATTACCATTCAGTTGCTTGGCTTCTTCTTTAAGCCGCGGCGCCGATACCAGATTAAAAAAGTCCCGCCGGCTTAAAGCTTGTATGTAAAATTGATCCAGATTGTCATATTCATAGGATGCTACGACTTTAGACTTTTGCGGAAGACTCGTGAAATAATTCAAAGAAAAGGATGTGGTAGTATCCCCCATGAACCGTTGACCCATATAATCAAGGTTCAGCCGATCACCCTCAACAAGACCATGGTCAAGAAGAATACCGTTGATTGGGGTCAACGTATATGACGTATAGTCTGTGCCATTAAACCGAAGTTCTCGGCCCACATAAAGCAGAGCACTTGAATCCTTCCAGAAGTATTTAACCCCGTCCGTGGGAGCCAGTTTCCGGCTCGGCCATAGGGGTTCCCATACAAGGGCCTGAACATTAGGTATTACAGATAATCCGGATGATATATCTGAAAGGGTTGTTGATGAGTCAAACGGGAATACCTGCCCCTGCACATATAAAGCAGATGAATCCACAAAGAATGAAATTTGGGAAGTTCCGTCTGTATTTAAAATCAGACCCGGTTGAGGAATAACTGAAATGATGGGGTCAACAGGATTAAGATCGGTCTCTCCAGAAGCATATAAAGGCTGATCACTATATTCAAGGGATGCCAAGGATACCGGATCTGTCACATCCACAACGACTTTTGACGCCAGCTGTACCGTGGTTATTCGATTGGCATGATCATAAGAGGTTCCAGCTACAGCATAAACGTAATCCCCGATTTTGATTACCGTATCACGACGGAAAATCCGGTGAATATTTGGACCTTTGAATTGCAGGAAGGCCACCCCGGAAATGACGGGTTCCGCGGACAAGGGCACCGGCAGAAATGTCACGGTACTGTCAGAGACCGTAATAATGGGATTGACCATCTGTTCAGGGATCTGCGTCCGCAGAGTAACCGCAGTATCTGGATCCTGGTATGAAACAGAATCAATGAAAAAAAGATATTTGATTTGAGCATCCGGCTGCTGCAGACCCAGAATACACCCGGCCGGGAATTGGGCTGTTGCATCCACCCCTTCAAAAATGACCTGATTGGTACCACCAGGGAGGGAGAAGTAATTCACCGTTACAGGGGCAAACTGCAGGTTGTCCGAGGTAAATTTATAGGATACCTGAATGTCATCATGAGAGCCCATGCCAATGGCCAGGTTGGTTGCATCTTGTTCCAATGTAACCATCTGACCGTTTACATATACCCCGGAAATATTATAGGTCGCATCTCTTGTTGCATTATAAACAGACACCACCCCGGAGTATGAAGCAGCCAGATCCACCCGTGTATCGTAAATTGATACTGTAAACGATGATGCGGATTGAACGGAAGCATTCGTCTGATAGGCCGTGCAGATCGAAGTGGTCCCGTCATAGGACATGCCGTTAATCTGCTGGGATGTCGGGATGTATGAAATTAAAAATGGGCCGGCTCCGGCAGGATTGAACAGGGTCACCATGCCCGTTTGGTAACTGATATGAAAATCATCGTCAGCCAACAGGACGTTGGTTCCATCTTGAATCATGACGGAATCTCGTTTCACCGGCCAGAATTCCGTTCGGAAAGTCGTCTGGCCTGGAATTAGATTCAGCGTCTTGTTCCTGATAGACGTGCCATCGACCATGTAATTAAAGATGTACTCTTGGCCGGCCGACGGGCGATCCTGGGTCCGGGGCTTGTACCGGCCTGATTTAGGCTGAAACAAAAGAACGTCATCAACCTGTGGAGGGAAAGAGACCTTCTGCCGGGTGCCGTCCAGATATACGGAGAATCCCATATCTACCAGGAGACTGCGATCCGCAGCAACGTACTTCACCAAAGGTTCATTGGTTGTAAAATCAGCATATGAACCAATGCCGGAATTGTATTCAACCACATAATCAGTGGGCCATGTCTGCACGGTACTGTCCAGGTAGACCATTTCCGATCGGGGCATGATGCCCGAAATGGGCTGATTATCCGACCCCAGAAATGGCAGGACACCTTCCTCCGTGGTCAATGAATTCAATGTACCCTGGGCCCCTTTTAAGAACATCAGATTGGCAACCTGACGCTGATCAAAGGGTAGCGGGGGCTCCCATATCGGATTTGGGGAGTATGATACGATATAGTCTCGGTTGCCGTCAGGATATCTATCCTGGAGCTGATTATTTATCAAAACGGACAGGGACGACTCCGGATTAGGCACTGTTGGCAAAGGGAATTGAAAGGCATCAAACTGTGTAGATTGGGCAAAGGTCTTGAAAAATACCGTGGCCTTCTCCATCATGTCCGGATTGTTCAAATTCAAAGCAGGAACATACGAAACGGTGACGCCATCCGTTATTGCACCATAATCCGGCGTAGCGGATGTATCAACTCCGGATGCCGTTGTAGCATCATACACCCACCGGGATTTTTTGCTGTCGTATGTGAACTCATTACGGACATATCTGGTTTGCAGCCGTTCAAGACGACTTTTTCGTGCCGTATAGGGCCCCGTAGTCGTATCCCCATTATATCCTCGAGTCAGTTGCAGTGATGTGGGTCCAAGAACAGTTTTAATAGGGAAATTCTGCTGGTACCCGTCGCGCTTGATGAAATCTCCAGTAGACACATCCGTGGGAATACCCCAGGTTGTACCCACACCGGTAACCAGGTCACTGCCATTGGTGAATGTAGCCGTGCCGAAGAAATCATTGGACTTTGGATCCGGCTCAATCAAGTATTCCCGGTTAATGAGGGTCGCATCAAATGGTGTTACCCCTGAAAAACTCGGTTGTGGATCAATCCACACAGAGGTGGAGTCACGCTGACCTGTAATCGTGAATACGGTGGAGTCGGCAACCAGCATGTCTCCTACCCGCATGCCCGACGTATCGGAATAACATGGGATATAAAAATTATCCACGTAGGTCGAATCACTGTGAAAGAATCCAGACCCGTCCTGAATATTTCGAGTGGGGTTATACACACCGCCAGTAAATACAGGACTGGTAGTCGTGGCATTATTGGCCCCATACCGGGCACCCCGAATTTCAAAAGGGGCGAGATCGATAGCCTGGTAGGATAGGATCCTGTCGATAGGTGTGGTCAAACGAACCTTCCCGTTCCTGGTGCCGTAGGTATTGTGACAGTCCCGGCCGGGGGCGGGGCTGCGGCACCGATATCTGTTATTGATACCGTGGCTACTGTAAGAATATGCGTACAAATGCCAAAGGCAATGGCGCCGGCCAAGGCAGAGAGTTTCGACCCAGAGATGACCTTACCGGCACACTGAGCCACAATGATTCCCTGAAGAATCGTAGGAACCAACCCGAGGATCTTCCCCGTGCCACTGCCGGGTCCAGCCCCTATAATAGTCCCCTGCATTATGACAGTATTAAGGGCATTACAGACTCCAAAGGCCACGGACTCACATAGTTTCTGAGTGTCTCGTCCGGAGATTCCCGAGGCCGCGGCCTTTCCCACCATAAGTGAGGACATGGCAGATGGGTTGACCCCTACTACACGACCGATTTGAGTCCCTGAACCAGGACCGAGGGCCTGGTTGGTACTGGTGACTGTGGACGCGGAAAGAATGTATTGACTGGCGGCCTGACTGATAGCTGATGCAAGGGACCCAGACTTACTTCCAGTGATACTCTTGGAAGCAGCCTTTCCCTGCATCAAACCCTGCATTGCCGTTGGAATTAAAGGCATGTTATGCTATTCCCACTTTTGTACTGCCTTTTAATGGGGCCCCCGTAATAAAATCTTGATGTGACGGAATACCGGGCATTCCTGTAATAGCTCCTCCAAACGGTGCGCCATTACCAAGTTTTACAATAGGGCTTTCAATAACCGATTGCATGGATCCTTTTAACGTGGCCATACCAACGGCGGACATGGCCAAGGAGGTAGCGGAGTTCTTCATTTCAATACCACCAACACCATCAATACTGGTTTTAAAGGAACCGGTCAAAACGGTGTTTTTTATTGACCCCACTTTAACATCATGTGCCACGTCCCCCGCCGTTAAATTGACCATATACCCACCCACCCCCGTGATTGATTTTTTGATGTCCCCCAAGGTCACTTCCATCTCATAATTTCCCAGAGTAATGGACTTTTTCTGCTTCCCGAATTTTTCCTGCATTTCCTTCATCACAGTTACGGTCTTTACCCCGGACACGTTCTGAGAATAATCCGACTGAAATGTACTGGACACGGAACCGGTCACAATTTCCGTTTTCAGACCCCGAACAGTCAGGGTCATCCCATTATCGGTGATTATCTGATTTCCCGCTATACTCGTGACCACATCCCCGGTGAATTTTTCCACCTTGGATATACCAGCATCATTCTTTCCATAGGTTTCCGAAACACTTCCAGCCGCATTAATCTCAAGACTCGTTCCGCCACGAGTAGTATTATGGGCGCCGAGGTCCCAGATGACGCCACCCTTTGCAGTCAAATTCCAAGAGTTGCCGCTATCCCCATCCGGGCCCCAGATTTCCTTGAGATTGCCTTGGGCCAGAATCGACATTGACCGGCCGGTTCCAAGAGGATTGGCCTTGGACGCAGCCAGGTTTACATGCCAATGGCCCTCTTTATCCACCCCAAGAAATGTTGAGCTCTTAAATTGAAGAGCCCAGGCAAGCCCAAGGATCATGGGCCCGTCGATCCCACTCTGGTTCTTGGTTGTTGCCAGATAAAAAGAACCTGCCGTATCCGAGGGGCTTTTAAATAGAATCGGACGTAAAGGGCGGGCATACTTTGAGATGTCTCGAGGATCCGCCCCTATCATATTCCCCAGATACATCGACACGGCGGGGTTACGTAAAGAGGCCTGCTCAGAATTAATCTCGTTAAAGTCCGGCTGACCATTTCCTACATCATCGACGTCAACCCTGTACTCCGTGAAATACTGCGTATTAAGATCTGGCGGTTTTCCAGTACCACCATTCGTCGTCACATAGAAGATGTCCTTCATATCCTTGGTAGTAAATGGGGTAATAAAGGAACCAGGAATGAGGGTACCATCGGGATTGTAGAGATTATTTGAGGCATTTCGAACTGCAGGGCCCAAGGCAATAGACGCCCCGTCAGCAAATTGATAGTTATGTATTGCCGTTTGAATGATTGCCCGGTCACCGCTGCGTATGAGAATGGCATCCTTGTAGTCATTGAAAAGTTCCACATTGTGATTGATAAAGAGGCCCCCGCCAACTGGGGACGTCATTTGCATATCACCAGGGAACATTCTGCGATGACTATACTGGATCTGATTCAGGTCTTCAGTGGGAATCGCATCTGGCATGATTTGTACTAGATCATGAGCCATTGCATGTAGGAGGCCTGATGGAACCATCGACAATAAATAAGGTTTAGGAGTTCCACCGGTCTCCGCGAAACCAAAAATTCCTATGCTGTACTCTTCCGGAAAAGCACCAATTATACCCGCAGGACCCATATAGGCAAAGGAAAGGGGGACATTATCTCTGGCTCCATTTTCAAAGAGCCATTCCACGGTCATTTCATATCGGTCGGGGTTCACATGAAGAATTCGACCCAAACGAATATGAAAATACCGCTGCATTTTCTGGGAAGGGCGATCCCTATCCAATGCCCCGGGGAGTTTCTCCCCTTTATGGTAGATATTTGAACTGAAGGCCATTATTGTGGTGATCCTATATTTGCGGTGGTTTTCGTGTTGGATTTACCCCTTGGAGAATTTGAACCAGGGGCTATCGTGGTAGCGGTATTATTCGGGTCAATCGTTTTATTCTGAATGCCATTTTGTGTTGATACCTGATTGGGCTGGGATGCCGTTCCTTGCTGTGTACTCTCAGTTGCAGGAAGATCCTTCTTTACCCCGGAAACAAGATTAGTACTTTTTCCAAGATACCCAGGGACAATACCTTCGTCGCTCTGTGCAACTGATCCTTTGAAATTGAATAGACTTGACATTCTTGCACTTTCCATACCTGCCCCGGATGAAATGTTTTCCGTCGGGGTCTCCGGAACAGAAACATCAGAACCAATAAATTTAGGATTCACTCCACGACCGTATGAGAAAGCTCCAATAACCCTGTATCCTAATTCATCTGAATAGGGGAGGGCTTCAGGGGTAGCCGTTTTGATCTTCTCATTTGGGACGATTTTATACAGACCTCGAGTAGTTCCTGGAGCAAGACCCTCCATAAGATCCTGAGCCTTGGCTTGATCAGAAGTAAGGTCAAAGATATCCGGGGGGTTAGAGGGATCCTTTTTGTTTAAAATAGCAGCATCATACTGCCACACAAGGTTTGCCTGAGGCCCGGTCCATTTATTGTTTACAAACCGAAAAGCTCTGCGACGCTCCCCCATAAAACTCATCGAAGTCGTACAGCTTCCACCATAATCAAAAGTATGGTTTATTGATTTCACATAATGGTAAGAATCACGGTGCCGTACATAGATTGGATACCCCAATCGAATTTCTGGCCGCCCCGGAACTGTTATGGATCCGTTATATGCCGAAGCATTAATTGTCCCGAGCTCGCCCATTGCAAGGGTACGTGCAATATTTGGGTTCTGAATAAAGTCATAATTTTTCTGAAAATACCGTACACCATATTTTTGCGTCAGCTCCACGTCCATGTAAAACCCAGGTTTTCTGGGTACATCGGAACTTTTCAAAGCCACGTCCATGGGCAGGGAGACTTCCATGACTGTTTTAATCTGATCAGAATCCACATTAAAAGAACAATTGATTATATCATGCGGCTCAAATTCATAGGGCTGAATACCTTTGACATTTATATTGTAAAAGGGCGGTTTAAAAATGAAGTTTCCATTAAAATCCTGGAAAAATTCAAAATTGATCCGGTTTTTTACTTCCGTGGCAATATCCAGCTTAGTCATCGTCTCAGCACTCTGAAAGGTCCCCATGTTATTATAATCGAAATAGGGCATAAATTTATTAATCAGACCATCTTCCGCTATATCCAAATCGAATCGATCCAAGTCATCTCTTTGAACGGCCTTTTTTGCTCTAGAGTTTCCCGTAGATGTCCCATTGGAATCCGCGGTTTTTGGGTACTCACGAACACCTTTATTGTTTACTGGATTACCGGATAAACCGTACATTTTGAGTAATCCGCCGAGACCACCCGCAAAACGCTCCCGCCAATATGCAGTGATTCCTTGAACCTGCTTTTCAAACAATTTTGTAGGATAAAAAGACTGTAAAGGCGTCAGCTGTACAAGCCACGTCGGCGATACGAAATCACTCATCCCCATGTCTTTGAACATCCGCCAAATAATTTCATACGGAGTGGCCCGTTCAAATATGGTTTTGCACGGCGTTAGAAGTTGGCCGGCTGCAGGACCACCACCCGCAGCAACCTGACTAGCTGGGGTTGGATGAACCGTAATTGTCGACATCCCCCACCAATGAAGCATGTCCGAACAGTTCAGTGTAACTTTCCAAACGCCCCCTGAAAAATTTTCCTCTATGCCTGTAATGAACCCCCAGAACACCGGGTAGTACCTGGGTTGATTATCTACCATGAAACGGCCCTTCATATAGATCTTCACTTCCATCATCGGAGTGAAAACAGAGAATCGCTGCATACCGTCTTCTGTAACAAAGGGCACCCAATAATTGGATTTTTCATTATATATCGGGGTTTGAACTTCAATGGATGCGGTATTTCCCCCTGGGGTATCGATCGTAGCCTGAATATTAACTGATGTAATTCCATCATTGAAGTTCAGATTCGTGTCTTTACCCGCAACCGGAGCAATGATCGTTGATTGGAGACTTCCCCCAATGTAGACCAGCACATCAGGGGCAAGTTTAATTACCCCGCGATTTTTGAATTCGTCCGCAGTAAATAACCCGGAGTTTTTAAATGCTGTATTCATGATAGAGTATTCTCAGGGGGATCATAGGAACTTGATTTTGTCATAGTGACCACCGAGGTCGAGTCACTTGGAATTGGAAGAAAGTGCCCCCGGACGTCCCTGTAATTTGTAGACAAGGTACTGCAAATAAATTCAAAATTATAGGACATTTGAAAAGGCGATGCCGCATCATTGTCTAACGTAAACGTATTAAAGTGTCCGTTATAAATATCCCCATCCCAGGAAAGTTCAATTCCACGAACAATGCTGATTTGACGGCCGATGAAATTATTCTGGTTCGTATTGGGTTTGGTGATGTCTTCAAACTGGTAACCGTTATTCCGATAAACGGCGGTCAATCCCAAGAGATTGTGAAAGGCCAGAGATGACCTTGATGTTACTTGAGCGAGGCCCTCGGACGTCGTCATAAAAGCGGCTGTTTTTCCAGTAGCAGAGAGCATGTCCTGATTAGGACCCCAAGGCTGGATAATA
>Ga0172364_10000280_pt1 | contig 34652 bp, 36 predicted proteins | sample LakKivSesite10cm_FD_114545 | JGI IMG/M metagenome (GOLD analysis project Ga0172364, IMG submission 114545) | Sediment microbial communities from Lake Kivu, Rwanda - Sediment site 10cm | ecosystem: Environmental > Aquatic > Freshwater > Lake > Sediment | place: Rwanda: Western Province, Lake...
AAGGACGTCTTCAACGGCGACATCGGCTCGGTCGTCGACGTCGACCGGGCCCGGTACCGCCTCTTCGTCGACTTCGAGGGCCGGACCGTGGCCTACGAGAAGGACGAGCTCAACGACGTCACCTTGGCCTACGCCGTGTCCGTCCACAAGGCCCAGGGCAGCGAGTACCAGGCCGTCATCATGCCCCTCCTGACCCAGCACTTCATCATGCTCCAACGCAACCTCTTTTATACGGCCCTGACCCGGGCCAAGACGCTGAGCATCGTCGTCGGGTCCTACAAGGCCCTCTGGATCGCGATCAAGAACGACAAGCCGGTCAAGCGCAACTCCCTTGTCCGGGACAAGCTCGCGGCTCTGGCGGCGCCGTGACCGGGCGCCGGGGCGATTGACTCTCCGGCGCATTCCATGATAATGTTCGCGTTCCCGGATCCCCCATTCCTGAGAGGACGGCGTCTGATGTCTGAGAACCGCTTCCGCTCCGTGGCCGACGTCGTCGCGTTCGCCGTCGCCCGGGAGATCGAAGCCGCTCGGAGCTACGCCCGCCTGGCCGGCCTGGCCAAGACCCCGGGGCTCAAGGAGCTCTGCCTCTTCCTCCAGGGCCAGGAGGACGGGCATCGCCGCCTCCTCGAGGGCCTGACGGAAGCGGCGCTGCGGGGGCTCGCCCCGGCCCTCACCGCGGACTTCCGCATCGTCGACGCCCTGGCCGACGAGAAGCTCGCGGACGACATGACCGTCCAGGAGATGCTCATCTTCGCCGCCCGCAAAGAGAAGAAGGCGGCCGAGCTCTACGAGTCCCTGGCCCGGGCGGCGGGGGAGGCGAAGCTCAAGGACCTCTTTCTTTTCCTGGCCGGCCAGGAAAGGGACCACAAGCTCAAGCTCGAGACCGAATACGAAAAACTCCTGCTGCAGGAGGATTGAAAGGAGTCTGATGGACAAGTACGAATGCACGGCCTGCGGCTACATCTTCGATCCGGCCGTCGGCGACCCGGACAACGGCATCCCTCCCGGCACGAGCTTCGACGACCTGCCCGACACGTGGGTCTGTCCCCAGTGCGGCGTCCCCAAGGACCTCTTCGTCAAGCTCGGCTGACGCCGTCCCTGACCCCCCGGTCCTGACGTGAACGCCGTCATCGTCGGCAGCGGCCTGGCCGGCACGATCGCCGCCAAGACGCTGCGCGAGCTCCGCCCCGACATCGGGATCGAGGTCCTGGGGGAGGAGCGGCATCCGTACTACCCCCGTCCCAACCTGATCGAATACGTGGCCGGCCGCCTCGCCCGCGAACGGATCTTCGCCTTTCCCGAGAGCTGGGCGGAACGACAGGCGATCGCCGTCCGCCTGGGCGGGGCCGTTGTCCGGATCCGCCCCGACCAGAACCTGGTCGAGACCGCGGCGGGCGACCAGGTCCGCTACGACGCGCTGCTCCTGGCCACCGGCGCGCGGGCGGCCCGGCCGCCCATCCCCGGCATAGAACGGACGGGTGTCTTCGTGCTGCGGACGCTCGACGACGCCGACGCGCTCCTCGCGCACCTCGGCGAGCACCGGCGGGTGGCCGTCCTCGGCGGGGGGCTCCTCGGCCTGGAGATCGCCCGGGCCATCCGCAGCCGCGAAGCCGAGGTCGACGTTATCGAGGTCTTCGACCGTCTCCTGCCCCGCCAGCTCGACGCGGAGGCGGCGGCCATCCTCAAGGCCCAGTTCGAGCGGAGCGGCATCGGCGTCCGGCTCGGCGAGACGACCCAGGAGATCCTGGGCGACGGCGCCGTCCGCGGCCTGCGGTTCGGGTCCGGCGGCACCCTTGGCGTCGACGCCGTCATCGTCGCGGCCGGCATGACGCCCGAGACCGGCCTGGCCCGGGAGGCCGGGCTCCAGGTCGGCCGAGGCATCCTCGTCGACGACCGGATGCGGGCCTCGCACCCGGGCGTCTTCGCCGCGGGCGATGCCGCCGAGCATGCGGGGCGGACCTACGGCATCATCCCGGCCGCGTTCGAACAGGCCCGGGCCGCGGCCCACGCCATGATCGGCCTTGACCTGCCCTATGGCGGGACCGTTCCCGCCAACACCCTCAAGGTCGCCGGGCTCCACCTGACCTCGGTCGGGGAGGTCCACGCGGCCGGCCCCGGGTTCGAGTCGGTCGTCCGAGCCGAGCCCGAAGCCGGGCTCTACAAAAAACTCGTGCTTTTCGAGGGACGCCTGGTCGGGGCGATCTGGATGGGGACGAAGAAAGGGGCCCTCGAGATCGGCCGCTTCGTCGCCCTGAAGAAGGACGTCGAGAGATACAAGAAGGACCTCGTCGAGGACGCCTTCGATTTCGGGGAGGCCTCATGAACACCACGCGCGCCGCGTTCGTCATCGTCCTGCTGGCCGGCCTGACGCTTCCCGCCCGGGCCCAGGACCAGGTCAAGTACGGGGGCTATCTCTCCTTCGAATACGTCAAGGGCCAGACCGAGAGCGATTCCCCGCGGGGCAGCCTCGAGAACCTGCTGGCCGGGTTCCTGGTCGCCGGGACGGCGAGCCAGAAGTTCGGCTTCGCCGTCGAGGCCCAAGCGCGGGGCGTCTCGAGCTTCGATCTCCTCCAGGCCTGGGCCGGGTTCCTGCCGTCCAAGACGGTTACGGTCCGGGCCGGACTTTTCCTCGTGCCGTTCGGGTCATGGAACCGGGCCAGCCGTCCTCACGAAACGGTCCTCGTCCGGACCCCGCTCAACCTGGAGTCCCTGTACCCACCCTACTGGCGCGAGCTGGGGCTTCTCGTCGAAGGCGAGGTCGGTGTCCTCTCTTACGCGGCCTACGTCGGCAACGGCCTGGCCGAGACCGACGGGCCGGGCGCGGCGCAACAATTCTCCGACAACAACACCGACAAGGCCAAGGGCGGCCGGATCGGCCTCCTCCTCGGGCAAGGCCTTCAAGCCGGCGTGTCCTATTACACGGGCAAATACGACGAGCAGAACATGCGCGACCTCGTCCTCGAAGGCGCGGACCTGGCCTGGGTGACCGAGCAGTGGGAGGTCCGCGGCGAATACACGAAGGCCCGTCTCGAGAACCCCCAGCCCTTCGAGCCGGGGGAGTCCGAGGGCTTTTACGCTCTGGCCTCGATGAGCTTCCGGAGCCTTCAGCCGTTCGGGAGCTTCCAGAAGATCAAGTCTCTCGACGGCTATCACGGCGGGGGGATCGACCTCAATCGGAGCCGGTGGGCGGCGGGCGTCCGCTGGGTCCTCGGCCAGACCCTGTTCCTCAAGTTCGAGTACGACTGGGACAAGGAAAAGGAGGCCGTCGTCCTCAAGAACAACCAGTTCCAGGCCCAGGTCGGCCTGAGCTTCTGAGCGGGCGGGGGACGTCCATGGCCAATCTGCTCGTTCTCGGGACCCAGTGGGGGGACGAAGGCAAGGGCAAGATCGTCGACCTCCTGACTCCGGCCTTCGACGTCGTGGCCCGCTATCAGGGCGGGCACAACGCCGGGCACACGGTCTATGTCCGGCGCCGCAAGGTCGTCCTCCACCTCATCCCGTCGGGCATCCTGCGCCCGGGGACGCTCTGTGTCATCGGCAACGGCCTCGTCCTTTCCCCCCCGGCCTTCTTCAAGGAAGCGGAGGACCTGGCCGCCCAGGGCGTCGAGGTCGGCCCGGCGCGGCTGGCGATCAGCCGCGGCGCCCATCTGATCATGCCGTGGCACCCGCTCGTCGAGCGGCTCTCGGAAGAGCGCCGCGGCGAGAAGAGGATCGGGACGACCTGCCGCGGCATCGGTCCGGCCTACGAGGACAAGGCGGCGCGTCTGGGCATCCGGACCGGGGACCTGTCCGACCTCCGGGTCCTGCGCGAGAAGATCGAGGAGAACCTGGCCGCGAAGAACCCCGTCCTGCGGGCGTTCGGGCTCGCGCCTCTTGAAGCCGACGCTGTTTACGGGGAGTATGCGGGCTGGGCCGAGAGGCTTGTGCCCTATCTCCGCGACGTCCCGGGGCTTCTGCATGACCGGATGGCCCGGGGCGAGAGCATCCTGTTCGAGGGGGCCCAGGGCGTCCTCCTCGACGTCGACCACGGCACCTATCCCTTCGTCACCTCGTCGAGCGCGACGGCCGGCGGGGCGGCGACGGGGCTCGGCGTCGGGCCCAAGACGATCCACGGGATCCTCGGCATCACCAAGGCCTACACGACTCGGGTCGGGAGCGGCCCGTTCCCGACAGAGCTCCTCGACGAGACCGGCCGGCGTATCGCGGCCCGCGGCGACGAGTTCGGGGCCTCGACCGGCCGGCCGCGCCGCTGCGGCTGGTTCGACGCCGTGGCCGTGCGCTACGCCTGTCGGACCAACGGCGTCGACCGGATCGCGCTGACCAAGCCGGACGTCCTGGCCGGCCTCGGCGAGGTCGCCGTCTGCACGGGCTACCGGTACAAGGGCGAGCTCCTCAGGGCCTTCCCGATCGAATCTTGGGCGCTCACGAAGGTCGTCCCCGAATACCGGATGTTCCCGGGCTGGCCGGATTCGCTGGGGCGGGCCTCCGACGCGGGCGGGCTGCCGCGGACGTTCGCCGACTATGTCCGGGCCCTCGAGGACCTGGTCGAGACGCGCGTCGGCATCATCTCGACCGGCGTCGAGCGCGAAGAGACGCTCTTCCTCGACGACGAGCTCCGCGGCCTCGTCGATCTCGCCCGGGTGCGGGCGGCCGGAGCGGCCTGAGCGAGGGACGATGGCGGGCAGCACGGGTGAGCGGGTCGAGATCAGCCGCGCGGCCCTCGTCCATAACATCCGCGAATTCCGCCGGCTCATCGGGCGCAAGCGGCTTTTCCTGGCCGTCGTCAAAGCCAACGCCTACGGCCACGGCCTTGTCGAGACGAGCCGCCTCGCCGTGGGGGAGGGGGTCGATTGGTTCGGCGTCAACTCGGTCGGCGAGGGGATCGCGCTCCGTGAGGCCGGGATCGGCGTCCCCATCCTCGTTCTGGGCTACGCGCCGTTCGGCGAGCTCGCGGACGCGGTCGAACGCGACCTGCGCCTGACCGTCTATCACCGCGAGACCGCGAAGCGGCTGTCGGCCGCGGCCGCGCAGGCCCGCAAGACGGTCCGCCTTCACGTCAAGGTCGAGACCGGGACGTGGCGGCAGGGGGTCCTGCCCAAGGACCTCACGGCCTTTGTCCGAGACATCCGGAAGCTCCCGGGTCTCGCCGTCGAAGGCCTCTCGTCGCACTTCGCCAACATCGAGGACACGACCCGGCATGACTATCCCCGGCTCCAGCTCGACTGCTACCGGACGGCCTGCCGGGAGCTCGAGTCCAGGGGCGAGCGCGTTGCCCTCAAGCACATGTCCTGCACGGCCTCGACCATCCTCTTCCCGGAGCCGGACTTCAACCTGGCCCGGGTGGGGATCGGGCTCTACGGGCTCTGGCCGTCGAAGGAGACCTATCTCTCGGCGGAGCTGGAGAAGAAGCGGCCGCCGGCGCTCAAGCCCGTGCTGGCCTGGAAGGCCGCGATCGCCCAGATCAAGAAAGTCCCGGCCGGGGCCTTCATCGGCTACGGCTGCACCTACCGGACGACCCGGCCGACGGCCCTGGCCGTCATCCCCGTCGGCTACTACGATGGCTACGACCGCCGCCTCTCGAACACGGGCCATGTCCTCGTCAAGGGCCGCCGTGCGCCCGTCCGGGGCCGCGTGGCCATGGACTTCTTCATGGCCGATGTCACCGACATCCCCGGGGTCAAGCTCGAGGACGAGGCGACGCTCCTCGGCGCCGACGGCCGGGAACGGATCGCGGCCGAGGACCTGGCCGCGCTGACCGGGACGATCGGGTACGAGGTCCTGGCCCGCATCAATCCCCTCGTCCCGCGCGTCGTCGTCTGAGCGCGCTTTTCGCCGCCCGCCGCGGGGGAAAAATATTTTCCTGTAAACACTACTAATTCGGTAGTGTTTATTGTATGATACCCTTGACGAAAGGATGAACCATGGTCCTCAACGCCAAAGAATTGCTCGATCCTGACAAGAAAAAGGCCGTCCTTAAAGACATCATCCGCGACCTTCACCGCGGTGGCGACGTCGAGATCCTGAAAAAGCGCTTCGGAGATCTCGTCCGCGACGTCTCGGGCGCCGAGATCGGGGCCCTGGAGCAGGAGCTCATCTCCGAGGGTCTGCCGGAAGAGGAGGTCCGCAAGCTCTGCGACGTCCATGTCCAGGTCTTCGAGGAGTCCCTGGCGGCCCAGGCCGCTCCCCAGACCCTCCCCGGACATCCCCTGCACACCCTGATGGCGGAGAACCGGGCCCTGGAGAAGCTTATCGCCGAGACCCGGGATATCCTGACCCGCGTCAAGGACGAGACGGGCTCCAGGGATTGGCCGGCCGTCCGGCCCCGCCTCACTTCGCTCCTTTCCTCCCTGTCGGAGGTCGAGAAGCACTATCTCAAGAAGGAGAACCAGCTCTTCCCCCGGCTCGAGGCCAAGGGCGTGGGCGGCCCCTCGAAGGTCATGTGGGCCGTCCACGACGACATCCGGGCCCACCTCAAGGACACCCGGCGGGCCCTCGACCTCGGCGACGCGGGCCTCGTCGCCCGGACCGGCCTGTGGGTGCTCCAGGAGCTGCGGGACATGATCGACAAGGAGGAGAAGATCCTGTTCCCCATGTGCCTCGAGATGTTCGATGAGGCGGATTGGGCCCGGGTGAGGACGGGCGAGGAGGAGATCGGCTACGCCTGGATCCCTCCGGTCGCGGAGGCCGCCCCGTCGGCGGCCGGGCCGGCCGCCGACGGCGGCTCCCGCGTCGCCCTCGAGACCGGATCCCTGACGGTCGAGGCGATCGACCTCATGCTGCGGCATCTGCCCGTGGACATCTCCTACGTCGACGAGACCGACACGGTCGTCTACTACTCGGCGACGCCCGAGCGGATCTTTCCCCGTACGCCCGGCGTCATCGGCCGCAAGGTCCAGAACTGCCATCCGCCGAAGAGCGTCGACGTCGTCGAGCGCATCCTGAAGGCGTTCAAGTCCGGCGAGCGCGACGCGGCCGAGTTCTGGATCGAGCTCCACGGCCGGTTCATTCACATCCGCTACTTCGCCCTGCGCGACGGGGCGGGGACATACCGGGGGACGCTCGAGGTCAGCCAGGACGTCACGGCGATCCGGGCCCTGCGGGGCGAGCGGCGCCTGCTCGACGGGGACCTCGGCGGCCCCGAGGAGAGATGACGCCGCCCCGGGGCCTCTCACGGCCGGCTTGTGTTGCCGAGACGAGCAGCGTAAGATAAAGGGACTTCGCGCGTCCTGAGCGCGGAGGCCCGAGGAGAGATTCGAGATGAAAGACAAGGTCGAACAAGCACTGAACAAAGTCCGCCCCGCCCTCCAGGCCGACGGCGGGGATGTCGAGCTCGTGGACGTCACTGGCGATGGCGTGGTCAAGGTCCGCCTCAAGGGCGCCTGCGGCGGCTGTCCCATGTCCCAGCTGACCCTCAAGATGGGCATCGAGCGCATCCTCAAGAAGGAGATCCCCGAGGTCAAGTCGGTCGAGGCCGTCTGAGCGTTCCGTTCGGCTCTTCGGGGGGGACCATGACAAGCGTTTATCTCGATCGCATCGCGGCGACGCCGCTTCTGGCCGAGGTCCGGGAGGCCATGGCGCCCTACCTCGGCGAGGCCTTCGGCAATCCCCAGAGCCTGCACGCGGCCGGCCGCCGGGCCCTCGAGGCCGTCGACGAGGCCCGCGAGGACGTGGCCGCGCTCGTCGGGGCCCGGGCCGCCGACATCTATTTCACGGCCAGCGGGACCGAGGCCAACAACTTCGCCGTCAAGGGCCTGGCCCTCGGCCAGCAGGCGAAGGGCCGTCACATCGTCGTCTCGGCCATCGAGCACTCCTCGGTCCTCAACTCCGTCAAGGCCCTGGAGAAGCAGGGCTTCATCTCGACCCGCGTTCCCGTCGACGCGGCGGGCCGGGTCGATCCGGCCGACGTCGAAAAGGCTTTGACCCCGGCGACGGTCCTCGTCTCGGTGATGACGGCCAACAGCGAGGTCGGGACGGTCGAGCCGGTCGCCGAGATCGCCGCGTTCTGCCGGCCCAAGGGCGTCCTTGTCCACACCGACGCCGTGGCCGCGGCCGGGTCGATCCCGCTCGATGTCGAGACGCTCGGCGTCGACGCCCTGAGCCTGGCCGGGGACCAGTTCTACGGGCCGAAGGGCGGAGCCGCCCTGTTCGTTCGCAAGGGCGTCCGCATCCTGCCCCTCGTCGACGGCGGCATCCAGGAGGCCGGGAGGAGGGGCGGGACCGAGAACGTCCCGGCCATCGTCGGCCTCGGCCGGGCCGCCCGCCTGGCCGCCCGCGACATGACCCTTCGGAGGGACGCCCTCACGCCGCTCCGGGACCGCCTCCTCGAGGAGCTGCCCCGGCGGATCGGGCACGTCCTCGTCACCGGCTCCCGGACGGAGCGGCTGCCCTACCACGCCAGCTTCTGCGTCGAGTTCGTCGAGGGCGAGGCCATGCTCCTGAGCCTCGACATGCAGGGCATCGCCGCTTCGAGCGGCTCGGCCTGCACGTCCAAGGCGCTCAAGGCCTCCCATGTCCTTCTGGCCATGGGTCTCGACCACGCCACCGCCCAGGGCTCGCTCGTCTTCAGCCTCACCGACGCGGCGGCGGGCGGCGACGTCGACCGCCTGCTCGAGGTCTTCCCGCCGGTCGTCGACCGGCTGCGGCGGATGTCCCCGCTCTGGACGGAGCACCTGAAAAAGGGAGGTTCCTGATGTACAGCGACAAGGTCATGGACCATTTCGCCAATCCCCGCAACGTCGGCGTCATCCCGGACGCGGACGGGACCGGCCAGGTGGGGAACCCCGTCTGCGGCGACATGATGACTTTCACGATCAAGGTCGACGGCGACCGGCTCGCCGACGTCAAGTTCCAGACGTTCGGCTGCGGCGCCGCCATCGCCGTGTCCAGCATGGTCAGCGAGATGGCCAAGGGCAAGACGCTGGCCGAGGCCAAGGCCATCACCAACGATCTCGTCGCCGAGGAGCTCGGCGGCCTGCCCAAGAACAAGATGCATTGCTCGAACCTGGGGGCCGACGCCCTCCACGAGGCCATCAAGGATTTCGAGGACAAGCGGGCCGGACGGGCGACCAGAGCGGCCGCGGGCGCGTCGGCCCACGAGCACGAGGGCGAAAGCTGCGCCTGCCCCTATTGCGACACGGCGCTCGAGGAGGAGGACAAGACCGTCTGCCGGGCCTGCCGGATCGAGTTCGAGGAATGCCCCGCCTGCGGCGGGATCACCAAGAAGGGCGACGCGAAGTGCATCCACTGCGGCGCGCCGACCGCTAAGCCGGCCTGAGGGCGGAGCGATGGGCCCGACGGACGTTCTCGCGAGGATCGGCGAGACGAAGAAGCGCCGGAACGCGGTCATCCTGGCCCACAACTACCAGGTGCCCGAGGTCCAGGACGCGGCCGACTTCGTCGGCGATTCCCTCGAGCTCAGCCGCAAGGCCGCCGGCCTCGACGCGGACGTCATCGTCTTCTGCGGCGTCCACTTCATGGCCGAGACGGCCGCCATCCTGTCGCCGGGAAAGACCGTGCTCCTGCCCGAGATCGAGGCCGGCTGCCCGATGGCCGACATGGTCAACGGCCGCGAGCTGCGGGCCTGGAAAGCCCAGTATCCTGGGCTGCCGGTCGTCTGCTATGTCAACACCAGCGCCGAGGTCAAGGCCGAGAGCGACATCTGCTGCACCTCCTCCAACGCCGTCGGGGTCGTCAACTCGCTCGGCGCCGGCGAGCTGCTCTTCGTCCCCGACAAGAACCTGGCCGCCTACGTGGCCCGGGAGACCGGCAAGAGGATCCACGCCTGGGAAGGCTACTGTCATGTCCATCACCGGTTCACGCCCCGGGACGTCGAGGAGGCGCGCCGCCGCCGCCCCGCGGCCGAGATCTGGGTCCATCCCGAATGCCCCCTTGACGTCATCGACCTCGCCGACAAGACCCTGTCCACCGGCAAGATGGTCCTCGAGGCCCGGCGGACCCCGTGCCGCGAGGTCGTCCTGGGCACGGAGAAGGGCATCATCTACCGGCTGGCCAAGGAGAACCCGGCCGTGACCTTCTCTCCGCTCCGGGACGCGGCCGTCTGCGCCCACATGAAGATGACGACGCTCCCCAAGGTCCTGCGGGCCCTCGAGACCGACACCTTCCGCGTCGAGGTCCCGCCGGCCGTCGCCGACCGGGCCCGGGGGGCCATCGAAGCCATGCTCAAGATCGCCTGATCTCGTAAAGGAGAACGAACGATGAAGAAGATGACCGAAGAGAACGTCAAGGCCGCCCTCGCCGGGGAGAGCCAGGCCCACATCAAGTACGCCGCGTTCGCCTGGAAGGCCGAGACGGAGAAGCTGCCGAACATCGCCCGGGCCTTCAAGGCCAACTCCTATGCCGAGCAGGTCCACGCGACGAACTACGTCAAGACCCTCGGCGCCCTCGGCTCGACCAAGGACAATCTCGAGGCCGCCGTCGGCGGCGAGTCGTTCGAGATCGAGGAGATGTACCCGGCCTATGTCCTCGTGGCCCAGGCGCAGGGCGAGAAGACGGCCGAGATGTTCCTCAAGGCCGCCCTGGCCGCCGAGAAGGTCCACGCCGGCATGTACAAAGCCGCCCGCGAGGCCCTGGCTGCCGGCCGGGACATCGAGGCCAAGCCCATCCACGTCTGCAGCGTCTGCGGCTTCACCATGGAAGGCGAGGCGCCGGACAAGTGTCCGGTCTGCGGCGCCCCGAAAGACAAGTTCGTCACGTTCTGAGGACGGAAGGGGAGACGACCATGGCCATCGACAAGACACTGGCACCCTGGCAGATCCTGAGCGTCGCCATCGCCTCCGAGGTCGACGCGGCGGCGTTCTACACGCGGCTCCAGGCGAAGGTCAAGAACATCCTGCTCATCCAGAAGCTGAAGTTCCTGGCCCTCGAAGAGGAGCACCATAAAAAGATCCTGGAGAAGCTTCTCGGGCAGAAGTACGCCGATCAGCCGAAGGACGCGCCCGCCGCTTCACGGATGCCCCCGATCGGGGTCGCGCTTCCGGCGGAGCCGAGCGTACCCGCCCTGTTCGAGGCCGCCCTCCAGGCCGAGGAGAGCGCCGAGGCCTATTACAACGACGCCGCGCAACGGGTCGAGGACGAGGCGGGCCAACGCCTCCTGGCCTACCTCGGCCGGGTCGAGCGGAGCCACCAGGCCATGATCAAGGCCGAGCTCGATCTCATCCGCCGCTTCCCGGACTACTACAACGTCGAAGATTTCCACATCGCCCAGGATCTCTTTCACGTCGGCCCCTGACCGGGTCGGGAAGGAGGCCGCATGGACCCCGCGCGGCTGCGCGTCAAGCCGATCATCCGACTGCTCCGGAAGAGCTATCCGCAGGCCCGGACCGCCCTGGAGTTCCGGAACCCGCTCGAGATCCTCGTCGCCACGATCCTGGCCGCCCAGTGCACCGACAAGCGGGTCAACATGGTCACGCCGGATCTCTTCCGGAAATACCCGACGGCCGAGGCCTTCGCCCGGGCCGACCGGGCCGAGCTCGAGCGGGAGATCCGCTCGACGGGCTTCTTCCGGAACAAGGCCAAGGCCATCATCGGCGCCTCGCGGAGGATCGCCGAGGCCTACGGCGGCGTCGTCCCGGACACCATGGAGGAGCTGGTGACCCTGCCGGGCGTCGCGCGCAAGACGGCCAATATCGTCCTCGCCGCCGGGTACGGGAAGGCGGAAGGCATCGCCGTCGATACCCACGCCCTGCGCCTCTCGCGGCGGCTCGGCCTGAGCGCGTTCGACGACCCGGTCAAGGTCGAACGCGACCTCCTGGCCCTTGTGCCCCGACCGGACTGGCTCGATTTCAACTCCCTGCTCGTCGAGCACGGCCGGGCGGTCTGTCAGGCCCGCAAGCCGAAGTGCCCGGAGTGCCTCCTCCGCAAGCTCTGCCCCTCGGCGGCGAAGCTCTTCCCCGAGCTCAAAGGGACATGACCCGCGACGCGATGCTCTGGGAGCCGGGGGAGGGGAGTCGCGTCGCCTGCCGCCTCTGCGCCCATCGTTGCGTCATCGAGCCGGGAAAGGCCGGTGTCTGCGCCGTCCGCGAGAACCGGGACGGCCGTCTCGTCACCCTGGCCTACGGCGAGGTCGTCGCGGTCCACGTCGACCCGATCGAGAAGAAGCCGCTCTATCACTTCTGGCCGGGCTCGAAGGCGCTGTCGATCGCGACGGCGGGCTGCAACTTCCGCTGCGGCTTCTGCCAGAACTGGCAGATCTCCCAGGCGCCCCGGCGGAAGGAGGGCGGCCTGCGCAGCGAGCCGCTCCCGCCTGCCGACATCGTCCGGGCGGCCGTCGATTCCGGCTGCCGGAGCATCTCCTATACCTACACGGAGCCGACGATCTTTTTCGAATACGCCTACGACACGGCCAAGCGGGCCAGGGAGGCCGGCCTCCTCAACAGCTTTGTCACCAACGGCTACATGACGGCCGAGGCCCTGGAGACGATCGCGCCCTGGCTCGACGCCGCCAACGTCGATCTCAAGGCCTTCCGCGACGGGACCTATAAGAAGATCTGCGGCGCTCGGCTCGACCCCGTTCTCGATTCGATCCGCCTGATGCACCGGCTGGGCATCTGGGTCGAGGTGACGACGCTCGTCGTGCCCGGCCTGAACGACGCGGCCGACGAGCTCGGCTCGATCGCCCGGTTCATCGCCTCGGTCGACCCGGCCCTGCCGTGGCACATCAGCCGCTTCCATCCCGACTTTGAATACACGGACGCGCCGGCGACCCCTCTCGCGACGCTCGAGGCGGCCGCCGCCGCGGGCCGGCGCGAAGGCCTCAAGCATGTCTATGTGGGCAACGTCGCCGGCGGGCCGGAAGACACGCTTTGCGCGGCCTGCGGCCTCGCGCTCATCCGGCGGCGGGGCTTTTCGGTCGTCGCCGACGTCCTCGAGGACTCGCATTGCCCCCGCTGCGGCGCGGTGCTCGCCGGCCGTTTCGCCAAGCGGTCTTGACCGGAACGTCTCCCATTTCCAGGATCCCTCTCGAGGCGGCGAGAGGATTTGCCTCGAAGATCCCCGTAGCGGAGGGGGACCCGCCGAGCGGGGGAACCGTCGGGACTGGTTCCCAGGGGGTCCGGGGAGCAAGAGGCAAATCCCGAGCAAAGCCGGAGAGAGGGACATCCTGGAATAGGGAGCCGCCTTCCTTTTAGGGGCGCATCCGCTATAATGGCTTTTTCGAGGAGGACCCATGAACACTCTCTGGCAACGTCATAAAGGAGCGGCCGCGGGCTGGCTCCTCTTCTTCACGCTGGCCGCGGCTGGCGCCTTCGCGGCCCAGGAGCGTCAGACGCCGCCGCCCGAATACAAGGAGATCGTCGCCGCCTACAACATTCCCGCCGCCGCGGCCAGGCTCAAGGAGTTCGAGCGGATCAAGACGGCCTATCCGAACAGCCAATTCATGGAGGCGATCGAAGCGAGCATCGTCGTGGCCAAGGTCGAGCTGGCCCCGACCCTCGACGCCGTTCTCGCCCTCCAGAAGGACGCCATGGACAAGGGCCGGGCGACGGCCCGGATCCAGAATCCGGTCGTCATGGCCATCCAGCTCCTCCGGCATCCGCTCGTCGGGACCTTCGACGCGGCTCGCGTCCTCGAAGTCATTCAGGCCTATAAGAAGGAAGCGATCGCGGCCGCGGCCGACCCGGCGAGCTTCGAGGGCATCCCGGCCGAGCAGCGTGGCTTCCTGAAGACCCAGGTCCTCAACGCGATGGATCTCACCCTGGCCCGGGCCTATCTTAACGCCGGCGACTCCGGCCAGGCCGCGGCCACGCTCGAGGCCTACCGGAAGGCGGGCGGGCCGGCCAGCGCCAACTACGAGTACATGCTCGGCGGCGTCCGGGAGATGACCGGCAAGGTCCAGGAGGCTTATGAGGCCTATCTTGCGGCGGCCGTCGACAGCTTCGAGGATTCCGTCGCCCGGGCCAAGGCCCTCTACACGAAGATCAAGGGCAGTCCCGACGGCTTCGAGGCCGCCCTGGCGGCCAAGATCGCGGCCCTGCCGTTCACGCCCGAGCCGTTCAAGGCCCCCGCCGATTGGAAGGGCAAGGTCGTCCTGGCCGAGCTCTTCACCGGCTCGGAATGCCCGCCCTGCGTCGCCGCCGACATCGGTTTCGACGCGCTCATGGAGACGTTCCCGGAGAAGTATCTGGCCGTCCTGGTCTACCATCTGCCGATCCCCCGGCCCGACCCGATGATGAACCCGGCGACGGAGGCCCGCGAGGCCTATTACGGCGTCAACAGCACCCCGACCGTGGTCATCGACGGCGAGCGGACAGGGTCCGGGGGAGGCAACCGGGCCATGGCCGAGGGTAAGTTCGCCGAGTACCGGGCCGCCATCGAGCCGCTTCTCTCGTCGCTTCCGGCCGCGACGCCGAGCGTCCGGGCTGTCCGGACCGGAGACAAGGTCGTCGTTTCTTTTGATCTCGGCCAGGCCGTTCCCGAGGCCGATTATACCCTGGCCCTCGTCCAGGCCGTCGAGGAGCACAAGGGCGGCAACGGCATCGTCTATCACAAGATGGTCGTCCGCGACCTGCTCACGGTCGAGCCCAAAGGACCCCGGAGCGCGTCCTTCGACCTGGCCGCCTCGGAAAAAAAGACCGACGCGTACCTTACAGACTTCGAGAGGACCTACACCCGGGTCCCGAACTTCAAGTGGCCGGTCCGCCGCAGCGCAATCGCCCGCGACGGCCTCAAGGTCGTGCTCTTCGTCCAGGACCGGGCCGGCAAGAAGGTCCTCAACGCCGCCGTCGCCGACGTCAGATGAGGCGGGGGGCCTGACTTTCGGGCCCGGATGAGGTAGGATGGCGGGCGAGGGAGCCTGGCCCGCCATGGACCGATACCGGATCCTGCCCCACACCGCCGACGGCAAGTTCCAGGCCTACGGACGGACGCTCGAGGAAGCGTTCGCCAACGCCGCCTTGGCCACGGCCTCCCTGATGTGGGACTGGGAGAAGATCGCGCCGCGCGTCCGCCACTTCGTCCACGTCAAGGGCATCGACAGGGCCCAGCTCCTCGTCAAGTTCCTGTCCGAGATCGTCTATCTCCTCGAAACGAAGCGCTTCCTTCTCGGGCGGGTGCAGGGGCTGCGCATCCGGTCCGAGTTCGCCAGCCTCGCGCTCGAGGCCCTGTTCGAGGGCGAAGAGCTCTCCGCGGCCCACGAGATCTACGGGGGCGTCAAAGCGGTGACCTACAACGACCTGAAGATCGAGGAGTGCGGCGGCTTCACCGTCCAGGTCGTCGTCGACATGTGAGAAAGACCATGGACCTCGTCAAGATCAGCGACAACGTCTGGGAGATCCCCAAGCAGGGCGAGATGCGCGTCCCGGCGCTCATCTACTCGTCGGCCCGGCTCCTCGAGGCGATCCGCCGCGACCAGACGCTTGCCCAGGCGCGGAACGTCGCCTGCCTGCCGGGCATCGTCCGGCGATCCTACGTCATGCCCGACGCCCACCAGGGCTACGGCTTCCCGATCGGCGGCGTCGCCGCCTTCGACGCCGAGGACGGCATCATCTCCCCGGGGGGCGTCGGCTACGACATCAACTGCGGCGTCCGCCTGCTCCGGACCGATTACCGCGAGTCCGACGTCACGGCCAAGCGCAAGGAGCTGCTGGCCGCGATCTTCGAGGAAGTGCCGGCCGGGGTCGGGAAGGGCGGCATCACCAAGCTCAACCGCACGGTCCTCAAGGAGATCCTCGTCCGCGGGGCCGAGTGGGCGGTCGAGAGCGGCTACGGCCGGGTCGAGGACCTCGAGCGGACCGAGGAAGGCGGCCGGATGCCCGAGGCCGCCGTCGACGGGATCTCCGAGCGGGCCCTGGAGCGGGGCATTCCCCAGCTCGGGACGCTTGGCGCGGGGAACCATTTTCTCGAGTTCCAGAAGGTCCTCGAGATCTACGACGAGGCGGCGGCCCGGGCGTTCGGGATCGACGCCGCCGGCCAGGTCACGGTCATGATCCACTGCGGCAGCCGGGGGCTGGGACACCAGGTGGCGACGGACTATATCGAAGCCATGGAGAACGCCTTCGGTGTCGCGGGCCTGCCGGATCGCGAGCTGGTCAACGCCCCGTTCAAGTCGCCGGAAGGGCAGCGCTACTTCCGCTCGATGTCGGCCGCGGTCAACTACGCCTTCGCCAACCGCCAGATGATCGCCCACTGGGTCCGCGACGTCTTCGCCCGGGTCCTCGGCAGCGCCAAGGGCATGGACCAGGTCTACGACGTCTGCCACAACGTGGCCAAGGTCGAGGAGCACCCGGACGGCGGGCGGTCGCGCCGGCTCGTCGTCCATCGCAAGGGCGCGACGCGGAGCTTCGGCGCCGGGCGGCCCGAGGTCCCGGGGCGCTATCGGGCGGTCGGGCAGCCGGTCCTCATCCCCGGCAGCATGGGCACGGCTTCGTTCCTGCTTGTCGGTACGCAAGAGGCCGAAGGGCTGAGCTTCGGCTCGACGGCCCACGGCGCGGGTCGGGTGATGTCGCGCCACGAGGCCCTGCGGCGGTTCCGCGGCGAGAAGATCCGCGACGACCTGGCCAAGCGGGGTATCGAGCTCAAGGCGACGAGCTGGAAAGGCGTCGCCGAGGAGGCGGCCGAAGCCTACAAGGACGTCGACGAGGTCGTCCGGGTCTCGAACGAAGTCGGGCTCGGGCGGCTCGTGGCCAAGCTCGTCCCGATCGGCGTCATGAAGGGCTAGTTCCCGTTGACAATTCAGGCGTGGGCCTCTAAGGTAAAGGCTCCATGAGAGTTCTCCTGGCCGGCTACAACGTCGACAGCGCCGTCCTCGACGAGCTCAAACGCCACTCGCCGCCGCGAAACGACGTCACGCCGGAGACGCTCTCGGCCTCTTACGCCCGGATCTCCCGCGACCCCCGGCCGGTCGACGAGCTCCGGGCCGCGGCCCGGGCCGAGGTCGACCGGGCCCGCCGCTCGAACGAGGCCATCATATTCAAGATGGGCCACCACTCCGTCGCCGAGCACGCGGTCTTCAATTTTGACGTCATCGGCGTGAGCCGGCTGGCCATCGAGGAGATCGAGCGCTTCCGCCTCCTGTCCTTCACCGAGAAATCCCAGCGCTACATCACGCTCGGCGAGGACTTCGTCGTGCCCGAGGAGGTCCGCCGAGCCGGGCGCAAAACGCTTTACGTCAAGACGGTCAAGGCCCAGAACGCGCTCTATCACCGGCTCTATCGCCGGCTCAAGCCCCACGTCTTCGCCAAATACGCCGACCGGGCCGCGGAGCCTCGCAATCACGCCGTCCTCGACGGTTGGGCCAAAGAGGACGCCCGCTACATCGTCAGCCTGGCCACCGAGGGCCAGCTCGGCCTGACCGTGAACGCCCGCAACCTGGAGCTCCTCATCCGCCGTTTTGCCGCCAAGGGCCTCGCGGAGATCCGGGAGCTCAATGCCCGGCTCCACGAGCTGGCCAAGTCGGTCGCGCCCTCGATCATCCTCTTCACGGACCCGAGCCCGTTCGACGCCGAGACCTATCCCGCTCTCGCTGCCGCGGCCGGCTTGCTGCCGGTCCCGGCGCGCCGCCGCCGCGCCCGTGGAGCCGCGAAGGCGGCCGTCCTCGCGAGCGCCCCCGCCGACGGCGATTCGCGCATCCTGGCCGCCCTGCTTCACGCGGTGGCCCGAGATTCTTATGAAGACTGCCTGGCCCGGGCCGCCGCCGCTGGGCCGGCCGCCCGGAGGGAGCTCTTCCGGCGGGCCTTCGAGCGCATGGAGTTCTACGACTTCCCCCTCCGCGAATTCGAGCACGCCGACCTCGTTTTCGACCTCGTCGTCTCCGCCTCCTGCTTCGCCCAGCTCAAGCGCCACCGCATGGCCACCCTGACCTGGCAGCGCTCCGATCCCGCGCTCGGGGTCACGGTGCCGCCGTCGGTCCGCGAGATCGGGGCGGAGAAGGAGTTCCTAAGCGTCATCGACCGGACCAACGAGACGCACGCGGCGCTCGAGAAGGCGATCGGCCCGGCCGCGGACTATGTCCTGACCAACGCCCACCGGCGCCGGGCCCTGCTCAAGCTCAATGTCCGCGAGCTCTATCACATCTCCCGCCTGCGCGAGGACGCGACGGCCCAATGGGAGATCCGTCAGGCCGCCGCGGAGATGTCCCGCCTGGCCCGCAAGGCCATGCCCCTTTCCTGCCTGCTCCTCGGGGGCAAGGACGCTTACCCCGAGATCTATCGCCGGGTCTTCGGGCGGCGGCCCAAGATGGTCCCGCCCGCGGTCCTCAAGTAAGGATGGCCGCGTTCTTCCGCCGGGCGGTAAGATACGCGGCCACGAGCGCCGTGGCCGCCCCGGCCCCGCGCAGCGCGTCGAAGGGCGAAAGGCCGTGCCAGGCCAAGCTCCGGAAAACGTCGACGGCATGGAACGACAGGACCCCCATGGCCGACACCGTGATGTATGCCGCGACGCCTATCCCGGCTCCCCACAGCCGTCGCGGCGAGCCCGGCCGCCTCATCGCCCTTATAAAGAGGATGAAGAGCCCGACCGAGGCCGAGGCCGCGGCGGCCATGATCGCTTTCTGGAACGGCTTGCGGTAATCATAGATGCGGACCTGGCCGGCCAGGCGGCGGCCCCACTCGGCCAGGTGGCCGGCAAACCCCGAGACCTCGACGACGGCGCTCGCGGCGAGCACGGCGGCGAGAACGAGCCAGACGGTCCGCTCGTCCGCGGCGCCGCCCGGCTCCGACGTCCTCGGGCCGCCGGCCCGATAGGCGAAGAAGGCCCCGGCCAGGAGAAGCGCGGCGAGCAGCGGGTGGGCCCACGCCGAAGGGACCGAGCCGGCCCGCGAGGGCCGGGGCCGCTCCGCCGCCGCTCCCGCCGCCGCGGCCCGGGCGCCCGTCGGATAGTGGCGGAGGGAGACTTTCTTCAGCGCGCCCGGGGCCGTCCCGGACGGCCCGACCGGAACGAGGCCCGTGGCCACCGCCCGGCTCGCGTCGCGCCACTCGCCTGTCGGCCCGATAAAGACCAGGGCGAAGACGAAGGCCGTTTCGGCCTTCTCGGGAACGGTGAAGACAAATGCATAAGTCCCCCCGCCGACCGCCTCCCGCGGCGAGCAGCACGACGCGAGATAGCCCCAGCCGCGCCGCTCGGAATTGGCCCGGTGGAGTGTGCAGTCGATCTGAGCCGCCGGGACCGACTTCGCCAGCTTGACCCGGACCTCGAAGGACCCGCCGACGACCGCCGCGGGGGTCGTCTCGACGGTGATCCACCGCGGACGATGCTCGGTCCGGTCGAGCACGAACCAGGTCCCGGCGAAGACGGTCAGGAGCAGAGCCGCGGCGGCGGCGCTCCGCTTCATGGGCCGGGCTCGAGGACGAAGACGCGCCGGCCCCGGACCTCGATCCGGCCCTGGAAATAAAGGCGGACCGCCTCGGGGTAGATCTTGTGCTCCTCGACGAGGATGCGGGCGGCCAGCGTGTCCTCCGTGTCGTCCTGGGCGACCGGCACGCAGGCCTGGAGGATGATCGGGCCCATGTCGACCTCGGCGGCGACGAAATGGACCGTGCAACCCGAGAAGCGGACCCCCCAGTCGATGGCTTTCTGCTGGACGTGGAGGCCGGGGAAAGAGGGGAGGAGGGCCGGGTGGATGTTGACGATGCGATACTTGAGGGCCTCGCAGAGGGCCGGGGTCAGGACCCTCATGTAGCCGGCCAGGCAGACGAGATCGATCCCCCGGCGCTCGACCTCGCCGAGGGCGGCCCGGTCGTAGTCGTCCCGCGAAGCCAAGGCTTTCGGGTCGAGGAAGACCGTCTCGAGCCCGTCTTCTTTGGCTCTGAGGAGACCGGGCGCGTCGGCCTTGTTGCTCAGCACGAGGGCGATCTCGGCGTCGATCGCGCCGCGGTCGACGGCGTCGCGGATGGCGCCGAAGTTCGAGCCGCGGCCCGACAGGAAGACGGCGACGCGGCCGCGCTTGCGCGGGCTGCGGAAGAGGACCTCGTCCATGCTCGACCCCCTTAGGCCGGCGATTTGAAGTAAGCCGGCAGGCCGTCCTTCCAGACGCGAAAAGCCTTCTCGACCGGGACCCGCAGGACCGTCCGTCCGGCCCGCCCGACCGCGAGCGCCGTCCCGCCGACGCGCCCGATGGCCTTGGCCGGGACGCCGCGCCGGGCGGCCAGCGCCAGCAGCTTGGCCAGGTCCGCTTTCCGGCAGGTCACGAGGACGCGGGACTGGGATTCGGCGAAGAGGAGGACGTCGTCGCGAAGCGGGCCGTCGAGCCCGACCTCGCAGCCGAGCTTGCGGGCGCTGTGGAAGGCGCATTCGGCCAGGGCCGCGGCCAGGCCGCCTTCCGAAAGGTCGTGGGCCGAGCGGACGAGCCCGGCCCCGATCGCCTCGAGCAGCATCTCCTGGGTCCGCCGCTCGAGCTCGAGGTCGATCGCCGGGGGCGCGCCCGCCTCGACCCCGTGGACGACCTTGAGGTATTCCGAGCCGCCCAGCTCCTCGAAGCTCTCGCCGATGAGGACGACCGCGTCCCCAGCCGCCTTGAAGCCGGGGCTCACGGCCCGGCCGAGGTCGTCGATGAGGCCGACGATCCCGATGACCGGCGTCGGGTGGATCGACAGGCCCTCGGTGTCGTTGTAGAAGCTGACGTTGCCGCCCGTGACCGGGATGCCGAAGGTCCGGCAAGCCTCGGCCATCCCGGTGACGGCCTGTTCGAACTGGCCCATGACCTCGGGCTTCTCGGGATTGCCGAAGTTGAGGCAGTTGGTGACCCCGATCGGCCGGGCGCCGACCGCGGCCAGGTTGCGGCACGCCTCGGCCACGGCGATGCGGGCGCCGGTGCGGGGATCGAGGCGGGTGTAGAGCGCGTTGCCGTCCAGGGTCACGGCCAGGGCCTCCTTCGAGCCCTTGATCCTGAGCACGGCCGCGTCGGCCCCCGGCAGGAAGACCGTGTTCACCTGGACCATGTGGTCGTACTGCCGGAAGACCCACTGCTTGTCTGCGATCGTCGGCGAGCCGAGGACCCGGAGCAGCGCCCCGGCGAGGTCCGCGGGCGGGGGGATCTCCGCGAGGGGCGGGGCGGGGGGGGGCGGCGGGGGCGGGACGATCGGCCGCTCGTAGGCCGGGCAGAGGTTGACGACGGCGTCGACCGGAATGTCGACGACGACCTCGCCCTTGAACGAGATCCGGGCCCGGCCGCCTTCGACGACCTCGCCGATGACGGGCGCGTCGAGGTCCCACCGGGCGAAGACCTCCTGGACGGCGGGGACGTTCTCCGGCGTCGCCACGATGAGCATGCGCTCCTGCGATTCCGAGAGCAGGATCTCGTAGGGCGTCATGCCGGCCTCGCGCTGGGGGACCCTGTCGAGGTCGACGACGATGCCCATGCCGCCCTTGGCGGCCATCTCGGTCGTCGAGCAGGTCAGCCCCGCCGCGCCCATGTCCTGGATGCCGACGATGAGGCCGCGGTCCATGACCTCGAGGCAGGCCTCGAGGAGGAGCTTCTCCTTGAAGGGGTCGCCGACCTGGACGTTGGGCCGCTTGTGTTCCGTCTCCTCGCCGAACTCGGCCGAGGCCATGGTCGCGCCGTGGATGCCGTCGCGGCCGGTCTTGGCCCCGACATAGAGGACCTTGTTGCCGGCCCCCTCGGCCTTGGCCAGGAAGATCTTGTCCTTGTCGGCCAAGCCCAGGCAGAAGACGTTGACGAGCGGGTTGAGCGCGTAGCAGCGGTCGAAGTAGACCTCGCCGCCGACGGTCGGGACGCCGATCGAATTGCCGTAGCCGGCGATCCCCGAGACGACGCCCTCCATGACCGAGCGGCTCATCGGGTCGTCGGGCGGCCCGAAGCGCAGCGAGTCGAGGACGGCGATCGGCCGGGCGCCCATGGTGAAGATGTCGCGGAGGATGCCGCCGACGCCGGTGGCCGCGCCCTGGTAGGGCTCGATGAACGAGGGGTGGTTGTGGGACTCGATCTTGAAGACGACGACCCGGCCCTCGCCGATGTCGAGGACGCCGGCGTTCTCGCCGGGCCCCTGGACGACCCGGGCGCCCTCGGTCGGGAGCTTCTTGAGGTGGACGCGGGAGCTCTTGTAGCCGCAATGCTCGGACCACATGACCGAGAAGATGCCGAGCTCGACGAGGTTCGGCTCCTTGCCGATGAGCTCGACGATGAGCCGGTACTCGTCCTCCGTCAGGGCGTGCTGGTCGAGGAGGCTCTTATCGATCATGGCGGGCCTTCTTCGCGGCGGAGGCGCGGCGGCGGGCCGGCCCGCGCCGCTCCAGGCTGAGAATGACGGACTCGAAGATCCCCCGGCCGTCGGCGCTGCCGAGGAGTCGCTCGGAGGCCCGTTCCGGATGGGGCATGAGCCCGAGGACGTTGCCCCGATCGTTGCGGACGCCGGCGATGGCGTTGAGGGAGCCGTTGACGTTGGCCGCCGCCGTCACCTCGCCGTCGGGATCGCAGTAGCGGAAGACGACCTGGCCGCGCCGCTCGATCTCCCGGAGGACGCGGGGCGGCGCGTAGTAGCTCCCGTCGAAGTGGGCGATGGGGATGCGCAGGACCTGGCCCTTCCGGAGCGCCCGGGTGAAATCGGTCCGGACGTTCTCGACCCGGATCTGGACATGCTGGCAGAGGAACTTGAGGCCCTTGTTCCTGAGCAGGGCGCCGGGCAGGAGGCCGCTCTCGCAGAGGATCTGGAAGCCGTTGCAGATGCCGAGGACGCGGCCGCCGGCCGCGGCGAAGGCCCGGACCTCCTGCATGATGGGGGAGAAGCGGGCGATGGCCCCGGAGCGGAGGTAGTCCCCGTACGAGAACCCGCCCGGCAGGACGACGCAATCGACGCCCCGCAGGTCGTGGTCCTTGTGCCAGAGCAGGACCGTTTTCCGCTTGAGGACGTCCCGCAGGGCGTGGACGGTGTCGAAGTCGCAGTTGGAGCCGGGGAAGCGAACGACGCCGAATGTCATGGACGGACCCTCACCGGCCCTTGAGGATTTCCCACTCGAACTTCTCGATGATGGGATTGGCCAGGACGCGATGGGCGATCTCCGGGACGAGGCGCTCGGCCTCGGCCTTAGACGCGCCGGCGAGGTCGAGCTCGAAGACCTTGCCCTGCCGGACGTCCCGGACGGCCGCGTAGCCCATGGTGTGGAGGGCGTTCTTGACCGTCTGACCCTGCGGGTCGAGGACGCTGTCCTTGAACGAGACGAGGATCCTAACTCTCATGGCGGAAGACCCTTTCGAAGATGTCATCGATCTTGTCGAGGTAGGGCGCGACCGAGAAGCAGCGCGCGATCCCCTCCGGCGGGAGCGCCCGGCGCACGTCCGGGTCGGCCTCGATGAGGGCCCGGAAGTCGAGGCCCTCGTTCCAGGCCTTGAGCGAGTTCCTCTGGACGACCTGGTAGGCCTCCTCCCGCGTCAGGCCCGTGCGCGTCAGGGCCAGGAGGACGCTCTGGGAGAAGATCAGGCCGCGGGTCGCGCCGAGGTTCGCCCGCATCCGGTCCGGGTGGACGACCCAGTTGCGGACGATGTCGGCGATCTCGGCCAGGAGGAAGTCCGCGGCAATGAACGAGTCGGGGAAGACGACGCGCTCGGCCGAGGAGTGGGAGATGTCGCGCTCGTGCCAGAGGACGACGTTCTCGAGCCCGACCTGGGCGTTGGCCCGGACGAGGCGGGCCAGGCCCGAGATGCGCTCGCAGCGGACGGGGTTCTTCTTGTGGGGCATCGACGACGAGCCCTTCTGGCCCTTCGTGAAGGGCTCCTCGACCTCGAGGACCTCGGACCGCTGGAGGTGGCGGATCTCCACGGCGAACTTCTCGATCGAGGTCGCCAGCTGGGCCAGGGCCGAGAGGACCTCGGCGTGGCGGTCGCGCTGGAGGACCTGGGTCGAGACCTTGGCCGGCGCGAGCTTGAGAGAGCGGAGGGCCAGGACCTCGACCCGGGGATCGAGGTGGATGTATGTCCCGACCGAGCCCGAGATGCGGCCGACGGAGATCGTCCGCCGGGCGTTCTCCAGCCGGACGATGTGGCGCCCGATCTCCTCGTACCAGACGAGGAGCTTGAAGCCGAAGGTCACCGGCTCGGCGTGGACGCCGTGCGTCCGGCCGATGCAGACGGTCTTGCGGTATTTCAAGGCCTGGCGCTTGACGACGCGGCGGAATCCGCGCAGGTCGGCCAGCAGCCGGTCGAGCGATTCGCGGATCGTCAGCGACAGGGCGGTGTCGACGACGTCGTAGGAGGTCAGGCCGAGGTGGATGTGGCGCGAGTCGGGCCCGACCTTCTCCGCGACCGAAGTCAGGAAGGCGACGATGTCGTGCTTGACCACCTTCTCGATCTCGTCGATCCGGTCGACCGAGAAGCCGGCCTTGGCCCGGATCGTCTTCAGCGCGCCCTTGGGGATCTTGCCCAGCCGGGCCCACGCGTCGCACACGGCCAACTCGACGAGGAGCCATTTGCCGTAGCGGCTCTCTTCGGTCCAGATCGCGCCCATGCCGGGCCGGGTATAGCGCTCGATCATCGCAGTTCAGCCTTTCTCTTGGTGGGGCTGATGATAGCATAAAACGGGGGCGCCGAGATACAGGAAACGGGTTTCGTGTCCCCGTTTTGGCGTGCCGGCGCCAAGGATGCCGTATAATAGCGGTCTAATGAGGTGAGGACGAGATGGATGAAGGCCCGGAGGACGGCCTCGTCGAGGCGGCGCAGCGGGGCGGCCGGGAGGCCTTCGCCGAGCTCGTCCGCCGCCACGAGAGGCGGATCTACGGCCTCGTCTACAGGATGTCGGGCGACCGCTCCGACGCCGACGACCTGGCCCAGGAGGTGTTCTTGACGGCCTGGCGGGCGATCGGGTCCTTCCGCCGCGGCTCGAGCTTTTACACCTGGCTCTACCGGATCGCGGTCAACGTCTCGCTGACCTTCCTCAAGAAGAAGGGCCGGGAGAAGAACCGGGCCGCCTTCGACGAGCGGCTGGCCGTCCCGGCGACCGGTCCCGGGGCCGCGTCGGGGCCCGAGGAGAATTCCTCCCGGAACGAGATCAAGGCCCGGGTCGACGAGGCCGTCGCGTCGCTGCCGACGCCTTTCCGGGCCTCCTTCGCCCTCGTCGTCGGGGAGGGGATGAGCCACCGCGACGCCGCCCGGGTCCTCGGGTGTTCCGAGAATACGGTGTCCTGGAGGATGCACAAGGCCCGCAAGCTCCTCCGGGCCCGGCTGCGGCCGCTTCTCGAGGAGGTCCGGTCATGAGATGCCGAACGGCGGAGAAGAGGCTTTCCGACGCTCTCGACGGGGCCCTCGGCCCCCGGAAGCGGGCCCGGCTCGAGGCCCATCTGCGGACGTGCCCCGCCTGCCGGGCCACCCGCGACGCCCTCGCCCGGCTCGGCGAGGCGGCGGGGCCGTCGGCCGAACGGTCCGACGAGGACTGGGCCGGCTTCGAGCGGCGGCTCGAGGCCCGGCTCGACCGCGAACCGGCCGGGCGGCGAGCCTATGGGGCGCCGTTCCCGGCCCGGCGCCGGCTGGCCTGGGCGGTGGCCGGGTTCGTCCTCCTGGCGGCGGTGGCCGCGCTTTGGTTCGCGGCGCGCCGGCCGCAGCCGGACCTGACGGCCTGGCTCGCCGACCCGGACGCACTCGGGCCGGTCCTTCTCGAAGCCGAGGCCGATCCCGAGGTCGGGCGGGCGGTCGAAAGCGAGATCCGGGCCTCGCTCGAGGCCCTGAGCCCGTCCCCGGACGCCGACGCGGCGGCGCTCGCCGCGGCGGATCCTCTCTTTTGGGAGGGTCTGAGCGACGAGGAGCTCGAAGCGCTCGTCGTCGCCCTGGAACAGGAATCAGGGGTTGGAGGTCCGAAATGAAGAAACAAGCGCTCGCCGCGGTGCTGATCGCAGCGTTCTCCTTGGGCTCGGCCCTGGCCGCCCCGGGCAGGGGGCAGGCGGGGGGCCAGGCCCGGAACCGCCTCCGGGAGAGGATCAGCGACCTCTACCTGCTCAGGCTGACCCGGGCCCTCGACCTGACCGAGGAGCAGACGGCCAGGCTATATCCGCTTCTGACCAGGTCCGAAAGGGATAAGGCCGACCTCCAGCGCGGGATGGCGGCGGACCTCCGGGACCTCCGGGCCGAGCTGGCCAGGGAGCGGCCCAGGGAAGAAGCGCTTCTCCGGTTGACGGCGAGGATCCGCCAGGCCCGGGACGAGACCCGCCGGATCGAGGCCGACATCGACGCCTCTCTCGACCGCGCCCTGACCCCCCTCCAGAGGGCCCGCTACGTCATTTTCACCGTGGAATTCCTCAGGGGCCTCCAGGAGAAGCTGGACCGGGTCCGGGACCTTGGGCCGCCTTTGAAAAGAACCCCTTGACAAGGATCTCGTTTTCCTCTAGGATGGCTCGTGGTCGTTCTGTATATTTCAGATTAAATCTCTGAAAAAAAGAACACATTCGAGTTCGAGCGGAGGAAGTTTTTCCATTTTTCTTCTGCCTTTCTGTCAATCCCCTGTTCACGGCTGTTGTTCGGCGAGAGCGGTTGGGGCGAGGCCAGCGTAGCTCAGCAGGTAGAGCGGCTGATTTGTAATCAGCGGGTCAGGGGTTCGAATCCCTTCGCTGGCTCAGGTTCGGCGACGAGGGCGATGAGCGATGCATCGGAATACGGGCAGGTTCCAGAGTGGCCAAATGGGACGGGCTGTAAACCCGTTGCGGAAACGCTTCGGAGGTTCGAATCCTTCCCTGCCCATTTTTTCGTCTGCGGGAATAGCTCAGTTGGTAGAGCGTCAGCCTTCCAAGCTGAACGTCGCGGGTTCGAGTCCCGTTTCCCGCTTGTCGTCGAGGTGGACGGGCCCAAGTAGCTCAGTTGGTAGAGCACGTCCTTGGTAAGGACGGGGTCACCAGTTCAATTCTGGTCTTGGGCTTTTTTTCTGATCCTGAAAGGGCCCCGCGGGGCCGGGAAGGTTGGACATGCGAGAGATCATCACGCTCCAGTGCGGGGAGTGCAAGAGGCGTAACTACAGCACGACGCGGAACAAGAAGAAGCAGACGGACAAGCTCGAGACGCGGAAATACTGCCCCTTCTGCCGCAAGCATACGGCCCACAAGGAAACGAAATGACGGGACGGCCGTCGGAGGACGACAGGTGAGTAGCTCAATTGGTAGAGCAGCGGTCTCCAAAACCGCAGGTTGCGGGTTCGAGCCCTGCCTCACCTGCCATTTCGCCCCGCGGCCGGGACGGAAAGAGAGAACGCCATGAACGACAAGGTCCGCTGGTACAAGCGGCTCGGGAACTTCCTCAAGGACGTCCGGGCCGAGCTGAAGAAGGTCACCTGGCCGTCCAAGAACGAGGTCGTCAACACGACCATCGTGGTCATCGTGGCCACGGTCTTCTTCGGCTTCTACCTGTTCTTCATGGACGTCATCTTCTCCTGGGTCATCACCCAGGTCAAGAACCTCTTCGGGTAAGCGCGACAAGGATACGACCGATGGCAAAGAACTGGTTCGTCGTTCACACATACTCCGGCTTCGAGAAGTTCGTGGCCGAGTCGATCCGGCAGAAGGCGATCGAGCTGCACCTCGAGGAGCAGGTCGGACAGATCATCATCCCGACCGAGGACGTCATCGAGATCCGGGGCGGCAAGAAGGTCGTCTCCACCAAGCGGTCCTACCCCGGCTACATCCTCGTTGAGATGGAGATGAACGACGAGAACTGGCTCATGATCAGGAACGTCCCGAAGGTCACCGGCTTCGTCGGCTCCGGCCGGACCCCGACCCCGCTCAGCAAGAAGGAGGTCGGGCAGATCGTCGAGCACATGGAGACGACCTCGGAGAAACCCAAGCCCAAGCACTCGTTCGAGAGGGGCGAGGCCGTGCGCATCATCGACGGGCCCTTCTTCAACTTCAACGGGATCGTCGAAGAGGTCCACCCCGAGCGGAACACGCTCAAGGTCCTGGTCACGATCTTCGGCCGGTCGACCCCGGTCGAGCTCGAGTTCCTGCAGGTCGAAAAGCTTTAGGAGGACCCGATGTCGAAGGAAGTCATCGCCAAGATCAAGCTGGAGATCGTGGCCGGGCAGGCCAGCCCCGCCCCGCCCGTCGGCCCCGCCCTGGGCCAGCACGGGGTCAACATCATGGGCTTCGTCCGGGAGTTCAACGAGCGGACGAAAAAGATGGACGAGGGCACCGTCGTGCCCGTCCTCATCACCGTCTTCAAGGACAAGTCCTTCACCTTCCTCGTCAAGACGCCGCCGGCCTCCTATCTCCTGAAAAAGGCCGCCGGGATCGCCAAGGGCTCCGGGGCCCCGAACAAGGACAAGGTCGGCAAGGTCACCATGAAGCAGATCGAGGACATCGCCCGGACGAAGCTCGCCGACCTCAACGCCTACGACCTCGAGGCGGCCAAGAAGATCATCGCTGGGACGGCCCGGAACATGGGATTGGAGATCGTCAGTGAGTAAGCACGGCAAGAACACCCTCAAGGCCCGGGAGGTCAAGGGCCCCGAGCCGAAGACCTACACCCTTGAGGAGGCCGCCGGCCTCCTCAAGAAGGCCCATTTCGCCAAGTTCGACGAATCGGTCGACATGGACATCCGGCTCGGCGTCAACCCCAAGTACTCCGACCAGATGGTCCGCGGCACGGTCGTCCTGCCCCACGGCACGGGCAAGACGAAGAAGATCTGCGTCATCGCGGCCGGCGAGAAGATCAAGGAGGCCGAGGAGGCCGGGGCCGACTACTTCGGCGGCGACGAGATCATCGAGAAGATCGCCGGGGGCTGGATCGACTTCGACATCGTCATCGCCACCCCCGACGTCATGCGCGGCGTCGGCAAGCTCGGCCGCATCCTCGGCACGAAAGGGCTCATGCCCAACCCGAAGTCGGGCACGGTCACCTTCGACATCCGGAAGGCGGTCGAGGAGACCAAGGCGGGAAAGGTCGAGTTCCGCGTCGACAAGACGAGCATCGTCCACTCGACCGTGGGCAAGGTCTCCTTCCCGGAGGCCAAGCTGGTCGAGAACATGAAGACCTTCGTCCAGGCCATCGTCCACGCCAAGCCCCCGGCCGCCAAGGGCAAGTACATCCGCACGATGTACGTGTCGTCGACCATGGGCCCGTCGTTCCGCATCTCCGAGGACATCCTCGAGAGCTAAAGGAGAGCCCGCGTGAAAAAGGAAGACAAGACGCTCCTCGTCGGGTCGCTCGAGCGACTGTTCGCCTCGAACGACACCTATTACCTCGTCGACTTCAAGCGGATGACCGTGTCCCAGGCGGTCGAACTGCGCAAGCTCATGCGCAAGAACGGCTACGCCTACAAGGTCATCAAGAACCGGCTGGCCCTGCGGGCCCTCGGCCAAACGTGCCCGGAGGCCCTCCGGCCCTACTTCCAGAAGCCGACGGCCGTCGCTTTCGCCGCCAAGGACCCCATTCCCCTGGCCAAGATCCTCAAGGACTTCTCCAACCAGGGCAAGGTCTTGGCCGTCAAGAGCGGCCAGGTCGAGGGCCGGGTCCTGGCCGCCGGCCAGTTCGACGAGGTCTGCCGGATGACCTCCCGCGAGGACCTCGTCGGCAAGATCGCTTTCCTCATGGCCAACCCGCTCCACCGGCTGATGCGGACGCTCCAGGCCCCCCTGGGGAACGTCGGCCTCCTGCTCGGCGAGCTCAACAAGAAGAAGACCCCCGGAAATCCCAATAATTAAGGAGATACGGATCATGGAAAAACTGACCAAGGAACAGTTCTTCACCCACCTGGACAACCTGACGATCCTGGAGCTCTCGGACTACATCAAGGAGTTCGAGTCGCGCTACGGCATCAGCGCCGCCGCGGCCGCGCCCGTCATGGTCGCCGGGGCCGCCCCCGCCGCCGAAGCCGCCAAGGCCGAGGAGAAGACCGAGTTCAACGTCATCCTCAAGTCCGTCGGGGACAAGAAGATCAACGTCATCAAGGTCGTCCGCGAAGTGACCAGCCTCGGGCTCAAGGAAGCCAAGGACCTCGTCGACGGGGCCCCGAAGCCGCTCAAGGAAGGCGCCACCAAGGAAGAGGCCGAGGCCATCAAGGCCAAGTTCGCCGAAGTCGGAGCCGTCATCGAGCTTCAGTAAGTGAACCGGTTGGCTGAGCGTCCGTCCGTCCGGTCGCGGGAGCGAGGACACTCGATCTCTGCACGAGAGTGAGTCGACATGGCCAAAGAACTTCGTAAACCGTTTCGCGAGAGGGTCAACTTCTCGAAGATCAAGGCGGTCTTCCCGATGCCCGACCTCCTGGACATCCAGACCCAGTCCTACGCCGAGTTCCTCCAGATGGAGCTCCTGCCCGAAGAGCGGAAGGACACCGGCCTCCAGGCCGCGCTGAAGGATGTCTTCCCGATCTCCGACTTCAAGGAGACGACCGAGCTCGAGTTCCTCAGCTACTCGATCGGGACCTGGGAGTGCAAGTGCGGGCGGCTCAAGGGGGTCGAGAACTCCCGGGCCAAGTGCACCGCCTGCCAGACCCTCCTGCCCGCCGACATGGAGCTCTCGGAGAAGGAGGTCTGCCCCTTCTGCGGGGCGGCCCGCAAGATCGAGCTGCCGCTCTGCGAGCACTGCGGCGACCGTGTCGGGCTCAAGATCAAGTACAGCCCCATAGAGTGCATCCAGAAGGGCTACACCTACTCCATCCCGCTCAAGCTCAAGGTCCAGCTGGTCAGCTGGGAGAAGGACGCGACGACCAAGGCGAAAAGGCTCAAGCACATCAAGCAGCAGGAAGTCTATTTCGGCGACATCCCGCTCATGACCGAGAAAGGGACGTTCATCTTCAACGGCATCGAGCGGGTCGTCGTCAGCCAGCTCCAGCGCTCGCCGGGCGTGTTCTTCCGCCAGGCCGAGACGAAGGGCTTCTACATCGCCAAGATCATCCCGTACCGCGGCGCCTGGGTCGAGTTCGAGCACGACCCCAAGAACCTGATCTGGGTCCGGCTCGACCGCAAGAAGAAGTTCCTGGCCACGGTCTTCCTCCGGGCCCTCGGCTACGGGACCGACGAGGAGATCCTCAAGCTCTTCCACAAGGCCCTCCGGGTCGTCGTCGAGGACGGCAAGCTCTTCGGCGAGGTCGGGCCGGGCCTCCTCGGCCGGTCGCCGGCCGACGATGTCACCGACGCCAAGGGCCGCAAGGTCCTGGCGCCGGCCAAGAAAAAGATCACCCCCGAGGTCCTGGCGGCCCTGCAGGGCGGCGGGGCGACGCGCGTCCCGCTGGCCAAGAAAGAGGTCCTCGGCGCCTACTCCCTGACCGCGATCAAAGGCAAGGTCCGGTCGAACGAGCCGATCGAGGACGTCCACCTCGACCTCCTCATCGGCCGGGGCGAGCCATTCGAGGTCTTCTATCCCGAGGAGGACCGGGCCGGGCTCATCCTGACGACGACGCTCAAGAAGGACCTGCGCAAGGACCAGCCCTCGGCCCTCGGCGAGATCTACCGCAAGCTGCGCCCGGGCGAGCCCCACACCCAGGAGAGCGCCCACAACCTCTTCCACAGCCTGTTCTTCAACCCCCAGAAATACAACTTCTCCCGCATCGGCCGGCTCAAGTTCAACATCAAGCTCGGGCTCGAGACGCCCCTCGAAGAGAAGACCCTCGGGCCGAAGGACTACGTCGAGGTCATCAAGTACCTGCTCAACCTCCGTTTCGGCGAGGGCATGGTCGACGACATCGACCACCTCGGCAACCGCCGCGTCCGGTCGGTCGGCGAGCTCGTCGAGAACGCCTTCCGCATCGGCCTGACCCGCATGGAGCGGACCATCAAGGAGAAGATGACCATCACGGCCGACCTGGCCGCGGCCATGCCCCAGGACCTCATCAACTCCAAGCCGGTCATCGCCGCGCTCAAGGAGTTCTTCGGCAGCTCGCAGCTCTCCCAGTTCATGGACCAGATCAACAGCCTGGCCGAGATCACCCACAAGCGCCGCCTCTCGGCCCTCGGCCCCGGCGGCCTCAGCCGCGAGCGGGCCGGCTTCGAGGTCCGCGACATCCAGACCTCCCACTACGGCCGGATCTGCCCGGTCGAGACGCCGGAAGGCCCGAACATCGGCCTCATTTCCTCGCTCAGCTGCTTCGCCCGGGTCAACGAGTACGGCTTCGTCGAGACCCCCTACCGCAAGGTCGACAACGCCCGGATCATCGACTTCGTCAAGGTCCTCCACCCCGGCTCGAGCGACTACAAGATCGGCGACATCGTCAAGAAGGACGAGATGGCCCGGGCCGTCGAGCGGCTCAAAGCGGAGAAGGCCCGCCAGCTGCCCGTCGTCGAGCCCCACTGCTTCTACCTGACCGCCTGGGAGGAGGAGAAGCACAACATCGCCCAAGCCAACGCCCCGGTCGACGAGCGCGGCCGGTTCACGAACGATCTCGTCAGCGCCCGCGAGAAGGGCAACTTCAAGAACATCCCCCGCGAGCAGATCCACTACATCGACGTCTCGCCGAAGCAGCTCGTTTCCCTGTCCGCGGCCCTCATCCCGTTCCTCGAGCACGACGACGCCAACCGGGCCCTGATGGGCTCGAACATGCAGCGCCAGGCCGTGCCCCTCATCCGGCCCGAGGCCCCGCTCATCGGCACAGGCATCGAGGACCTGGTCGCCGCCGGCTCGAAGGACGTCGTCGTCTGCCGGCGCGGCGGGACCGTCGAGTTCGTCGACGCCGAGCGGATCATCGTCCGCGTCGACGAGAAGGACGCCGCCCGGGGCTACGACGCCGGCACCGACCTCTACGCCCTGATCAAGTTCATGCGGACCAACCAGAACACCTCGACCAACCACCGGCCCATCGTCCGCAAGGGCGACAAGGTCGTCCGCGGCCAGGTCCTGGCCGACAGCTCCTGCACCGACGGGGGCGAGCTGGCCCTCGGCCGCAACGTCCTCTGCGCCTTCATGCCCTGGCGCGGCTACAACTACGAGGACGCCATCATCGTCAGCGAGAAGCTCATCAAGGAGGACGTCTTCACGTCCCTGCACATCGTCGAGGAGACGATCGAGGCCCGCGACACCAAGCTCGGTCCCGAGGAGATCACCCGGGACATCCCCAACGTCCCCGAGAACCTGCTCCGCAACCTCGACGAGAACGGCATCGTCCGCATCGGCGCCCACGTCAAGTCGGGCGACATCCTGGTCGGCAAGGTCGCCCCGAAAGGGGAGACCCAGCTGTCGCCCGAGGAGAAGCTGCTCAAGGCGATCTTCGGCGAGAAGGCCCTGGACGTCAAGGATGCCTCCCTCTACTGCTCGCCCGGCGTCGAGGGCACGATCATCGACGTCCGCATCTTCTCCCGGCGGGGCATCGAGAAGGGCCCCCGGGCCAAGGCCATCGAGAAGGACGAGATCGCCAAGATGAAGCGGAACCTCGACGACGAGATCGTCATCATGGAGGCCGAGAAGTGGGAGAAGGTCCGGGCCCTGCTCAAGGGCTCGGTCGTCGAGAAATCCCAGAAGGTCGGCGGGGAGACGGTCGATAAGGGGACCAAGCTCACGGAGAAGGTCCTCGACACCCTCGATTTCGACGACGCGATGAAGCTCAAGCTCAACGACGACGAGGACCGCGATCGTGAGATCAAGGACCTCGACAAGAAGGTCAAGCGCCAGATCGAAGCCCTCCGGGCCATCTTCAAGGAGAAGGTCGACAACCTCAAGAAGGGCGACGAGCTCGCCCCCGGCGTCATCCAGTCGATCAAGGTCTTCATCGCCATGAAGCGGAAGCTCTCGGTCGGCGACAAGGTCTCCGGCCGGCACGGCAACAAGGGCATCGTGGCCAAGATCGTCCCCGAGGAGGACATGCCCCGCCTGCCCGACGGCCTGCCCGTCGAGATCGTCCTCAACCCGCTCGGCGTCCCCTCCCGCATGAACGTCGGCCAGATCCTCGAGACGCACGCCGGCTGGGCCGCCCGGACCCTCGATATGTGGATGTCGACGCCGGTCTTCGACGGCGCCAGCGAGCGGGAGATCAAGGAGCTGCTCAAGAGGGCGGGCCTGCCGGAGAGCGGCAAGACGCCCCTCTTCGACGGCATGACCGGCACCCTCCTCGATCAGGAGATCACCGTCGGCTACATTTATATGATGAAGCTCTACCACCTCGTCGACGACAAGATCCACGCCCGCTCGACCGGCCCGTACTCGCTGATCACCCAGCAGCCGCTCGGCGGCAAGGCCCAGTTCGGCGGCCAGCGCTTCGGCGAGATGGAGGTCTGGGCCCTCGAGGCCTACGGCGCGGCCTACTGCCTGCAAGAGCTGCTGACGGTCAAGTCCGACGACGTCGAGGGCCGGGCCAAGATCTACGAGGCCATCGTCAAGGGCGACCTCGACTTCACCCCCGGGCTCCCCGAATCGGTCAACGTCCTCATCCGCGAGCTCCAGAGCCTCTGCCTGAACGTGGAGCTCGAGAAGGGCGAGAAGGATGACGTCCTGCCCTGGGGCATCGCCTTGCCCCAGCCGGGCAAAGGAGAAGCCTAATGGACATCCGACCGCCGATCACGATGGCGCCGCGGCCGCGGCTGGAGTTCGACCGGGTCCGCATCAGCATCGCCTCGCCGGACAAGATCAAGAGCTGGTCCTGGGGCGAGGTGACCAAGCCCGAGACGATCAACTACCGGACCTTCAAGCCGGAGAAGGACGGCCTCTTCTGCGCCAAGATCTTCGGGCCGATCAACGACTACGAGTGCCTCTGCGGCAAGTACAAGCGGATGAAGTACCGCGGCATCATCTGCGAGCGCTGCGGCGTCGAGGTGACCAAGTCGAAGGTCCGCCGCGAGCGCATGGGCCACATCCA
>Ga0172364_10000282_pt1 | contig 34588 bp, 51 predicted proteins | sample LakKivSesite10cm_FD_114545 | JGI IMG/M metagenome (GOLD analysis project Ga0172364, IMG submission 114545) | Sediment microbial communities from Lake Kivu, Rwanda - Sediment site 10cm | ecosystem: Environmental > Aquatic > Freshwater > Lake > Sediment | place: Rwanda: Western Province, Lake...
AAGCTGTGGTAGCGAGCTTTGGCTAGTTTATAGGGGATGCGCCTCAAAAACCAGTCAACCCGCTCATTATATTGTTCTGGAGTATAGATAGGCTTACCTGCCTTTACCCTGGCATCATTTTCCCAGGCGACAGCATCGTCGGCATAGGCTCGGTGCAGGGCTAGCTTGTAATGATAGAAAATATCCTCCTGGCAGGCACCCGCTTCAGGGTCAATCTTAATTGAGCCTTCAGGGGCATGCCCTAGCAAGAACTCCCGGATAAACCAGCCGCAGCCAAAAGGTCTCAGAAATCCGCCGCGGCCTGGTCTCAGCTGTATTACCATCTATCCTTCCTCACCGAGCGACACGCCGAAGTCAATAGCGTCATTCATTTGCTGCTGTGTGCGGTAGTCCATCACCATACTGCCTCCATCATCAGGTCATCAAATTTCCGGGCATGGGTCATCTCGACTACTCGAGCGGCCACCCTGGTCATAGCATCGGCATGGGCTTTCTCCAGGTCTTCGGCACCAGAGGTATGGTGGGCTATTTCGTGAATTACGGTATCCACTGTTGTCCTGCCCATCTCCAGCTGGTCGGCGGCGATGTAAATCTCCATGGTGGTGCGGCTGTACATGCCGGCGGTCCTTACCCGGTCGCTAGCGGGAGGGATTATGGCAGCATGTACTCCAGATACTTTCGTCATACACACTTCGTCGGCAATAGCCCTCGCCAGTCTGAGGTGAGCCCGCTGTTTCCTAGTAAGCCTCTCATCAGCGATGACCTGGACCTCTCTCAGCCTTTCCTGTGAGGCCTTGACCAGCTCGGTATCGGTGAGTATTGCCTGGGCCAGCGTGTCCTGCACCAGCCAGTTGACGCTATGTGGCTCGTAGCCCAGGTGTTTGACCGTGCTGTCCCAACGGTCAGAGGTGCGGATGATGGCGTTTTCGCCGAAGTTCTTGACCCAGGCTCCCTTCCATACCGAAGCATTTTCTTTGACAAAATCAGCGTAGAGCTTCCCTGTCACCGGCTCACTGCCCATCGCCCAGCGCTCCATGCTGATGTTGTGGCTCTCATCGGTTTCAAATAGCGGCGGGAAGTGCACCATGCGGAGGAATATTTCCATGAGCTCTTCTCTCGTGACGCAGGACCAGAGCCGGCCGATGTCCACCCAGAGGTCCGGCTCGTTCTTCGGAGCGTGACGGTCTGGAGCAAGGTCAAAGCTCCATAGGTTGTAGCTATAGGGACTTTTTATGTCCCGCATATAAATATCGCGGGCGTAGACCCTTGAGCCAGTGCCATCGGAGAAGGTATAGCTGATGAGCTGGTTAAAGCGTCTTATTGGCTCAACAAGGCGGCTGGGGCCCTCGGCGACAACGGCTGAGCGAGGGAGATTAACGGCGAAGCGATCCCCAAAGGCGCTGCCGGTATAGCCGATGATGTGAAACTTCGTCCCCACCTTGGCGCCGTTGGGACGCCACATGGCGGCCAGGGTCTCGGCAGATCCATTCACCTTTTGCTCTAAGAAGATAACCCAGAGCTCTTTTCCTGCGGTCTCGACGTGAACGGAGTAGCCTTTTCTGACCAGCGCCAGGGCGGCTATCTTCATTCCCTCGCCGAACCTGCCCCTTGCCCACTCCGGTTTAAGTTTAGGCGGGCCGAGGAGAAAGTCGGCAACAGCTACGCCCCTGCCTCTATCGGCGATCCACAGGCCTTTATCATCGTATCCCCAGCGGTAGGCCTCGACTTCATCCAGGGCATTCTGCACGATGTCACGGATTGCCTCCCAGTCACCCCATTCCTGCCGCCAGGTGGAGGTCGGACCGATGATGATAAGCTGCCAGCCCTGGGGTTTCCAGACCCTGTCATATTCGTCCATGGAGAGAATTCTTGGTGGCGCCGTGGTTACTGCCATTATTTTGCCCCCTTTGCTCTGGCTATCGCCTGCTGGAAGGCGGTGTCTATCTTCTCGCGGTAGCCGATATCCTCGATGGTGTAGGCCAGAAACTCGGGGCTATCGGGGAGGAACTCAAGGTCGGTTTTGCCAGCTTTTGGCTTTTCTACCGGAATCAACCTCGGTTTTACCTGGTGAGTCTGCGGTAGATGCTGCTGCTCAAAGATCCGGCCTTCCGTAGTCACCACGTAGAGCTTGCCCCGGCTGCGCACGGTTAAATCGCCGTCATCATGCACCTCAATCATATCGTAGCCTCTAAGCTTAACGAGCGCCTCTGTCTGCTTGGGGAAGCGCTGCGGGTCGAGCAGGGAAATCTCCTGAGGGGTGAACTCAACCCTCTTCAGCTTCCAGCCATAATATTTCCCTATTTCCTCCTCTCGCTTTATCGCTTCCTCCCTGGTCTTGAAGGGGCTACGAACTGTGCCGGTGGTCCACAATTCTACAATGGCCCAGGTGCCGTAGGGCTTGTTTTCCTCTACCCGGTACTTCATAACCTCACCCGCATTGTTGAGTGCTTTGTTTGTGGAGATGGCCTGTCCAGTCAGTCCCGGTTTTCCGGTTTGTTTCTGAAGGAGCTCGGTATGCGGCAGCTTCGACAACTCCCTCTTCTGCCATGCCTGCCACATCACCCTTGCTTCTTCATCGGTAACCTTCTCTCCCAGCCTCACCATGTCGTGGATATACTCGACAAACAACGCGTCTTTCCTGGCCTCCTCCGGAATTTTGGGCATGACGACCACGCCGGGCAACCACTCCGGGGCCGCCTCTTTCTTAAGAATGCCCAACTCATAAGCAACATAAAGCGGAATAGATTTGGAGACCCCCATTGTCTCGGTGAAAGTCGAAAACTCTTTCTCAACGTAGTCCAGGGCTTGTTCTACGCCCTCTTCCGTAGCCTCAAAGGAGCGCGGCCGGCGTAGCTCTTTGATGGCGAGAATGTAGTCGGGCGGCCACTCCGGGTTTCTCTCATAGGCATCCACCCAGACGGTGAAGCCGGCAGGATTCCAGGAGTAGTGCCCACCGACAATGGCACCAATAGTGACAAAAGCTGATTTGTCCCTGGGGAATTTAACAAAGGCGCGGTAATCGCCTTCTTTGCCACTCAATCCTTTAAGGATTCTGTACGCCAGTTCTTCATCCTGTTGTCGCTTTTCTGGCTCCACCTTTTCAAGTCTCCCGGACTTAACCCAAACCTGCTCCTGGCGTGACGGAATCCAGATGGACACTCTATCGCCAATATGTTCCAGGACTCTAACCCTTTCTCCCTTGTACCTGACTATTTCCCTAGGCCTAAACCTGGCCTCTGTCTGGGGCAGCAGCTTTGGCACCTTCTTCGGTTCCTCAAGAATCCCTTCTATAAAGTCCTTCATGACGCTGGCTATCAGGAAAGCAAACACAGCAAATCCAATGAGGGCAATGAAGGTGGATACCCAGTCGGGAATTTCCGCTTGCGCCGGAGTTGTTATCTCAACTGTTGCCTTATCTCCCGTGTCAATGCCCTCAAGCTCCCCAGCGTTGACCTCAAGGAAGTAGCGGGCAGGTAGGGTTGAGGTTACCAGGTAGCCCGGCTGAACGTTGCGGTAGACCTCGGTAATTACCAGTGTGTCGGACAGGAAGGCGATGTCCAACGGGAAAAGCATGGGCACTGTGGTCACCTGGATGGTCTGGGGGTAGCCCAAGTCAAAGAGCATGCCGGTTCCCGAGGGAATGCTGGCGAGACCTCCCAGCCCCTTCGTCAGCTCCCAGGGAGAGGTGGCCACACTGACATTCCACTGCTTATTCCTGACCGTTACCGCAGCCTGTCCGGCCATTCCTTTCCTCCCAAATTCTGGTATTGTCTCGCCAGTTTACCGGGGCATTGGCCCCGAGATCTTCATGACTAGCGTACTTTCCCATTTCCAGACTCCCTCCACAGCTTTTCATACCATTCTCTTTGCTCCTCACCCGATATCTTTCTATACCTCATGGTAGTGGTTATGTTTTGATGGCCGAGATGCTCCTGTAAAAGCCTCAATCCGTCGCCCGAATCATCGAGCTTTACCGCATTCACCGCGAAGGCATCACGCAGCCGGTGCGGGCTGACGTTGTGTACCTTCCCGGTCTCAGAATTGATGAGTTCAGGCAGGCCAGCTCTGTCAGCACAGCCCTTTACAATCTGCCAGGCGCGGTGTCGGTTGATGCCGAAGAGGAGCAGCCCGCCGCTGTTACGGGACACTGGCCCGCCGCGGTCGATATAGTCCCGCAGCATCCCCAGCGTCTCGTGGTCCACAGGTAACGTCCGTAACCGGCGGTGTTCTTTTTCCTCCGCCACTGCCTTCTCGACCTTAGCGCCGCAGCCCGGGCAGAATCTGGCTACCCGGGACAGCCGGACACCGCAATCGGGACAACTGAGCTTAATCCTCACCTTCAGGTGCTGGATGGTCACCGTGCCCTGGTCAAAGTCGATATCGTCCACGCCGATGCCCAGGGCTTCCGAGATGCGGCAGCCCAGCCGGAATAGCAGCCGAACAAGCAGCTTATCGCGCAGGTACTCGCCAGCTTCCTCCAGCTTTTCTACCTCTAGCGGCTCAAGATAGGCCTTCATTCTTCGGTTCCTTCACTCATTCCCTGAATCATCGGCATGAGCATACCTATCATCATGAGCATCATCAGCATGGGCATCATCGCCGAGAACATGTCGGTCACACCACCAGGGTTCCCGGAGACGATGATAATGTTATCCTGCTCAGCTACCGCCTTGGTGCCCTCAATCCATACTCTGAGGCCATAGGTGCCGTTATCAATGCCGCCATTGGCCTTGGGGATGAGAATACAGTCAACCGTGGCTGTTTGCTCTGTCGGCGTTGAGGCAGCAATAAGCGACACATCGGCCTCGCCCACGCACGAAGTAACCATGTGCTTGCCGAAGATGTTGGTGTAGTAGGGGCCGGCATAGAGCTTCACGGTGGTATTGACACCAACCACATACTTAAAGGAGACGCTTACTCTGACCTTATCCCCGACGTTAAACGTCTTGGGCTCTAGGGCCAGCGGCGCCAGGACTATGTCAAGCACCGCGTTCCCTCCTATACCTTGGCAAAGTCGGCAATCTTAAACTCGGTGATAGTGGGCTGAATACCGACAATCACCAGGGCATTCTCATAGCCAAAGAGATTCTGGGGGACACCGGGTGAGCCGCCGTATATCTTGCAGTAGATATCATCCCAGTCCGTCCCGACATTAGTAGGTATCGTGAAGGTGTACGAGTCGGTCACCTCAGTCGGTGTCGTGTACTGGGGGATACTCTTTGAGTTCTGTCCCACCAGCTTCTCATCAAACCCAAACGTTCCGTATACCCCAACGGAGTAGTAGCAGGTTGCGCCGGTGATTGCCGGACCGGAATACTTAAAGGACATCGTTATCTTGAGCCTATCCCCTATTGCCAGTGTAACCTGCTTCGGGGCCGGGTTCATGTAGCCCAGCGGAATGTAGACCCCACCGGCCATGGTGTAGAACTTTTGCGTGTTTGGGTCGTAGAAGATGCGCATCCCTGTCTGTGGGTCAATGTACCAGCCAGCGGCATATTCGGGTGGATCACCCCCATTCCGATGAGGTACTTCAAGCACCCCAAGGTCTAAAGCCAGTGTTTTTAGTTCCATGTCTTGCCTCCTTACACTTTATAGAAATCTGCTATCTTGAACTCGCTTATCTGCGGTGTCAGGGCAGCGAGAGCAATGTCCTTCGTCATCTGGTCCTCATAAACCCAGTTGCTCCCGTCCCAGGACCAACTCCAGGCTGTCACCCTCACGTTCTTTGAAGGCATGGTGAACCAGCCCCGAAATATCACGGTCTGGCCCGGCGACACCAGAAGGTAGTCGAACTGGAAGGGAAAGCTGGTCGAGTCATAGACAGCGGTCACGGCCAGATACTGATCTTGACTGCTGATATTCTTCACGCTGATATCGACGATAACCTGCTCGCCCGCTGGAGCGCTTGATGGCGCGTCAATCATAATAATGTCAGCAATCATCTACCCCCTCCTTCCTCAGATGGCGGCTTGGGCAAGGGAAAGCTCCCGTTGCCGAGCTTGCCGGAGATACGATTGCCCAGGACGTCAACGCCGGCACCGCCCAGAAAGGCATAGAAGAGGTCCAGTACGGTTACCGAGCTGGCAAGCTGGTAGCCGACGGCGAAGATAACGGCAGCAATCAAAGCACGAATTCCAGAGCCGCCGAACTTACGCGGGTTAAACGGCTCATCAGATTCCAGCCACCCTAAGAGAGCTGCTATCAGCCCGCCTAGTAAAGCCGCCAGTGCTACATAAAACCTGTCCATATCTACACCCCCACCATACCGGCCATCAGGCCCATCATCATTAGCATGGGGAACATCTGCATCGACTCCTGCATCGGCGTGCTCACGCCTACCTGGGCCATCTGACCGAGCATGCTTCCCATTGCCGGCAGCCCGAAGCCGTAGCTGTTATCCTTATTTATCGCCGCATGCTGCGGCTTGGTGCAGAAGTAGGGAGCCACCTGCCTGGCCTGCACCCAGCGGAAGGGCCAGCCCTCACCATAGGCCCGCCGCCCGCTCTCCCACAAAAGTCCGGTCAGCCCGGAGAGCATGGGGGCGGAAAAGCTCGTTCCCGATTTGGTCACATACCCGTCGTCGGCCTTCTCGCTGGCCATCTCGATATCGGTGCCCCACATCACGAAGTCGGGCTTGGTCTCACCCTGCAGTGTTGGGCCGCGGGAAGACTCCTCCCAGATAGCCAGCTCCCCCAGTGTCTGAATAGCACCTACGGCGATGACCTCCGGCTCACAGGCGGGCAGGGTGATGGTGGTCATCTTGGGACCGAAGTTGCCGGCAGCGGCCACCACATCCAGACCATACTCCTGGCTCGCTTTGCGGCAGGCCAACCTGACCGGGTTATCCGGGTCGCCTTCATCCTCGCCGCCGAAGCTGATATTGATGACATTGACATACATATCGTCGGTGGGATAAAGACCGCTGGTTCTGGCTCTCTCCGCCAGTTCACAGACCCTATCAACGCCTAGCACGACACTTTCATCATCGCCAAGGCCACTATCATCAATGACTTTGATGTTGAGGAGTCTGGCCCCTGGAGAAACACCGGCCTTTTCGCCCTGGGCGTGCATTCCCCCGGCAATGACAAAGGCCACCTGGGTGCCGTGCCCGAATACGTCATCTACAGAGGGTGAACCGGTGAAATTAGCCTCGTAGATGACCTTGTCTCTCAAGGACTGGTGCGTCTTGCGGATGCCGCTGTCCAGTACGGCCACGGTGAGCCCGGTGCCAGTAAGCGGCGGGCTGAAGTAGGAGCGCACCAGGAAAAAGACGTCGGCTACGGTTTCTACCGGCGGGGGTGCTGTCACCACCTGGTGCGTCTTAAACTCCTTGAGCGGCTTCACTGCCAACCCGGGCACCCTGGAGAGGGCTTTCGCCTGCTCCTCATCAAGCTCACAGAAGATTTGCCCCAGGAGCTTCGTGCGGGTTATATCTCGCCCCCCGACTTTTTTAGCTTCGGCTTCAAGCCGATCGACCGTCAATCCCTTAGCGATTATTGCGTATCTCATGCTTCTCCTTGCTCTTCTTGTGTCTACTGACATAGCTCATGGTAAAGAGACCGACGGCCAGCCCGAGAATGAATGATAGGCCGACGGCCAGACCGGCCTCCCAGAACAGCCTAAAGAGGTCAATTTGATTCATCATTCCCTCCTATACTGTTATCTGTGGGATATAGGACACCCTTAATATCTCACCGTTATTAACCACCACCGTCGGTGATACCAGGTCCCGGGCGATAAGAAAGATTGAGCCTGAGGGATATGTGTAGCCTCCAGACTCATAAGTTCGCCCGGCAAAAGCTACCAAACCAACTTCATTAACAGCTAATGCCTGGCCACAGAGATTGGCGAAATATCTCTTGATGGTAAACTGAGCATTGGGGTTTGAAATGGTCATATCATGTAAATCACAACCCCCTATCTCAAATTCGCCTATGCTTTGTCCATACTCTTCAAATATCCAGGCACTATTGGTGGATTCAGACCAGGAAGCGCCGCTATTGCTTGAGGTCTGCCGGTAGTTGCCGTATTGGTTTCTTATCGGCCTTTCAATGAGGGGGTCCGCAGTATCATATCTCCAGTGAACACAGTTGCTGGCATCGCCACCGGAAATATACAGGATAATGTAATAGAGATGACCCTTATAGACGTCAACCGGACTCGGGAAGGCGCACTCTATTAATGCCCCTGGTGACGAACCAGGCATAGCCGCCTGAGGTATAGCTCCTGATGCCAAGTCAAGCCCTGAACCAGGGTCGGGGTCATCTGTAGAGCTTGGCTGCATATTGGCACCTCTTATTCTGACAGCTAAGTCGCCCGGATTGCCCTCTCGATAAATCTTGACCTTTACCGATGTTAATCTATGAGTAAAGCGAGGAATAAAAGGTGCGGCGCACCACCTGGTTCCATAGATTTCATAATCGGCATCATCACCAACATCACAATATTCAACGCGAACAGGAGAGCCATCTGGAGGCCGTTTGCCGGGACCGAACATCATATCAAGCCTTCTATCTGTTGGAGTAACCGGGGCTGTGCCATTCCCAATAACCAGGCCAAGACTAGCTCCAGGAAACGTAGCTGACCATATCACCGGAAAGCGATAAGCGTTAACCGGGACATACACGAAAGTTCCCCCAGGTGTTGAGCCAACCCTAAGATTAGCCTTAAAATACGGTGATGAGCTGTAGGTATCAACATTATGGTTAACCTGGTCTATGTTCCTCATCCACCACGGTCCCGAGTATGGAATTTCAGCGTGTTGGACATAGAGAAGCTCGATAAAGCCCTTTAGGAAACTGCGGCCGGGTTGTATTTTCCTCTCAACTAATCCACCATGCTCTGAAAATCGCTCAAGAACCAGTTTCGTTCTAAGCATAGTCTCCTCCTATACCGTGCACTGTGGTCGATAGTTAACCGTTAAAGTCTGGCCATTCGGTACCGCTATCCCGCCAGCAATAACATCTCTAATCGTCAAAAACGAATAAAGATTGGACTCTCTAGCCGAGCCAACGCATAAGCCGATTTCATTGACCGTAATAGACCCACCGCTGGCATTGGCAAAGTTCCTGGTGATGGTAAACTGTGAAGTGGTAGTGTCGCTGGCCGGGGCGCCAAAGGTCATAGCGGAGTATTGCAGCTGCCCAACTCCGGTGCCGTGACCTATGGGGGTTTCCAGATTATAGTCATTGATATTGGGAGCAGTCGTCCCCGTGCCAACCCGGATGCCTCGGCTGGTATCGCCTATTCCTACCGCGCAGCCAAAGGTCCTTATGTTCTCAAAAAGGGACCTGCCCATGTTACCCACATCGGCAATCAGGTATGGGTCAACAAACTCAACAGGCTGCATCTGTAACCATAGTAGCTCCAGGAATGCTCTGACGAAGCTCTGCGATTTCTGTATCCTGTGGTCAGTCACCTTGCCCTCCTTATCGGTGACAACGACCTCAAGGACACAGCCGACCTCGCCGGGCTCAAAAAGATGTGGTATCTGCTCCGGCTTAATCACCTCTAGCTCTAGCTTTGCCTCGATTTCATCGCCTTCCATAGCGTTTCCTCCTATCATATGGGCAGGCAGCAGAAGCACTGATTCCCTTTAGGGGCAATAGTCTGGTTGACAAGGCTCACGGTCCTAAACCTTATCCAGTAGAGGTTCATGCCCAGTACTGTGGTCTTCACCCAGTCGCCAGGCATATCCCAGTCCATCCTCTTCAAGCCTGAAATTGTAAAATCACTCGACTCATCATATGCATTAGCCGCCGGCACCCATGCTCCGTTCCAGTACTCAATCTGGTTGGCCCAGTTGCCGACTCCAGCCGTCCCGATGTTCAGCCATATCCTCCTGAAGCTCCAGCTAAAACCAATGTAGTACTTATCCTCAGCCGCCGGGGTCATCGGGCACAGGTTCATGTCGCCGGCCGTTGGATCCCGGGCAGCCGCCGTCTCATCAGTCTGGACTCCGCCCGAGGTCTCTGAAACAGCCCCGTCGCACTGGATAGATAGCTCCCTGCCAACGCGCGCACTTATGTTCTTGCTCTGGTTGACTATCGCTACTTGAGTTGATGCTGATATCGATATTTGGCGGTCGAACCTTCTGATATAGTCAGAAGGAGAGTCAACCAGAACATGCTTTTTATCGGCTATTAGGGGCACTGGTAACGCCCTATTCTGATTGACGGCTACTTTGTTTTTTGTATGAGTAAGCCCGACGTAGGCCGGAAAGTAGTACTTAAGCGCGCCGCCGGCGGGCTGCCAGGAAGGGAGCTTGCCCGGGCCAGCCGAGGTCAGGACATAGCCGTCTGGTCCTGCTGCTAGCCTGATGAGAACATTGGTATTCTTAAGGACGACGTCTCCTTTGGACATCATCGCCGCTATCTGCTTCAAGCTGGTGATGCCCTTGGTCTGCCAGTCCTTATCGGCGTCAATCTCAAGCTCCGACAGTCTCGTAATACCCTTAATGAGTACACTCATGGTGCGTAGCTCCACGTCGGGTCATTCCCAAACTCGTGTGTTGTTAGCATCGTGCCAATGGGGCCTGGAGTGAGCTTCTCGAGCTTGACCCCATCCATAAAGATGACATCGCCCTTAGTCATCCCGGATGCCACCTGCTTTACGCTGGATATGCCGTAGCCTTTCCAATTCTTGTCGGCATCAATGATGAGCTCCGACAGCTTGAAAGCTGGCTTAATCAGCAGGGCACTTGATAGGTATGTCCACATGGCCATCTTTTACTCCTTCTACACTGTTATCTGTGGCACATAGGTAACCCGTAGTATCTCGCCGGGAGCTACGGCGATCCCCGGGCTGACTATATCACGGGCAATAAGAAAGGCCCGCCCCGAGCTGCCGGTATCCTGCCCCATCGCCTGAATACCGACCTCATTCACGGTAACTGAAGCGCTGCTGCTATTAGTGAAGTAACGCCTGATGGTAAATTGGCCGTTAGGGTTAGAGAAGGTAAGATTCACAACCTCACAGCCCCCGTATTCAAGCTCAGCGATGTTGAGGGTTTCTATCTTATCTATCCAGGCGCCATGATCCGCCGCGTAAAAGGCAGATTTGGCAATGCACTTAAAAGTGACGGTGTGAACCCCGGTAAAGCCAGAGACATCAACCATCTGGTTGGGGTAATCTGTGTCGTTAGCCAGCTCTATTCGATAAACCGGATGCTCATCAACCCATACCTCAAAACCAAAGGCGCTAGCATAATAGCCTTGAGCCCTGAGCTGAAACCTGATATGTGTAACATTAGTTAAGTCAATACTCTGAGAGATTTGAGCGTAATGGCCCGGCTGACCATAGGGCGGCACACCAGCCGCGGGTGTGCTTTCAAGGGCACAGTAGTATGTTCCATCCTTATATCCCCAGGCTCCACTTTCCAGCACAACCTGCATAAATCCGTTGGTGGCTGGCGTCCAGCCGGTCAAATCCCCCGTTTCAAAGCTGGGGTTGGTGAAGGATGCTGGAATGCCGGCTGCCCCACTTCTGCCGTGGTTTATGCGGTCTGCCATTCTATAGTCGGTAGGAGTGGCGGCTGAGGTTCCTTTACCCACCTGAATACCGGCATCTTGTCCCTCAAGATGTCTATCAACATTAGTAGCCACTCTAGCGCAGCCTACATGACCTGGCGCAGAGGCAACCTCCAGGCTAATCTGGCCGAAATAAGGGTCAAAGTCTAGCGTCCGCAACGCATTGTAGATGTCTCTGGTGGCCCGGTCGGCTTGAGCGTGCTTCGAATACAGCAAGTCCATAAGCTGGAGGACAAAGCTTCTTGAAGGTTGCTCCCTCCTTTCCAGGAGCTTTCCTTCTTTATTCAGCCTCTCTAATATAAGATTTGCCGTCAGCATATTACCTCCCTAAACCACTGCCTGCTCCCGGTAGTTCACGGTTAGCGTTTGACCATTAGGCACCACAATCCCACCAGCAATGACGTCTCTAATGACCATGAAGTATCTAGCACCACCATCCCAGCCAACAACATATAGCCCTATCTCATTAACAGTGATATCCCCACCACTAGCGTTAGCAAAATCTCTGGTGATGGTAAACTGCGACGTCGTTGGGTCGCTGGCGGGAAGCCCAAAGGTTACACCACCATATTGAAGCTGACCGGCACCTGAGCCATGACCAATCGTCGCCTCAAGCCGGTAGTCATCTATGGTTGGGGCAGTAGCTCCTGTGCCAACCATGACGCCTCTGCCTAAGTCCCCAACGCCGCCGGCGCAGTCAAAGTTCCGACAGCCTTCCCTGATATATCTGGGAGAACCTCCTATGTCCTTCATAAGGAGCGCTGCCTTCGGAGGTAGTTTGTTAAACTCTACGAATAGGAGCTCCAAAAACTGCCTGACAAAGCTCATCGATTTCATTGTCCGGTGACTAGTTACCTCACTGCTCTTGTCTTTGACTATTAGCTCAAGGACAGCTTCTAGCTCACCATGAACAAGCAGGTTGGGTATCTGCCCTTGGTTAATGGTTTCTAGCTCTGGTTTTGCCTTTACCTGTGCATCCATCCTAAACCTCCTAGACCCGAGCTTCACACCAGGCTTGTGTGCCCAGTGGTTGCGTCGTCATACCGGTAAAGCTACTTACCCTGGCTCTAATCCAATACAGGCTCATAGTTAAGATAGTGGCCGGCACCCAATCGCCCGGTCTGGTAAAATCTACCTTTCTCGTCCCGGCCATAGTGAAGGCGGTAGTGTCATCAACCACATCGGCTAGGGCTGCCCAGGCTGCACCGTTCCAGTACTCCCAGACCAGTATCCAGGTGCCCACTCCCGCTGTTCCCACGTTTAGCCACAGCAGGTTCCAAGGCCGACTGAAGCCGAAGTAGTAAGCATCATCAACCGCCGGAGCTAGAGGCAGCAGTGTCATATCATTAGCCGCCGGGCTCTGTGCCGCCGCTGTTTCATTGGTTTGAACACCTCCATCATCAGCGACTACCCCCTCAACGAGCTTCTTCAAGACCAGTGCCGTAGCTACTGGTGCTGATTTATCGCCGGTCTTAGCGACGGTCACTACCGCCTCAGCATCAGCCAGGGTAATTGATGGGACTAGCCTCCTAATGAAATCGGCCGGGGCATCTACATGTGCCTGTCTGTTCGAGGTAGACATGGCGATGCTCTTGCCATGAGATTTGTCAGGCGATACCTTAGCCTGACTGTGAGCTAGGTAAACAGTGACCGGAAAATACCTGTAGAAGTAGGTGCCGCCGGGCGCCCATACCACCAGCTTCCCCGGCCCTTCAGAGGTGAGGACGTGGTGAGCTTGACCGGGGCTCAGTTTCACCAGCCTGGCACCGTCATGCTGGGCGACATCGCCTATACCCATGCCCAGGGCAATCTCTTTGATGTTAGAGATACCTTTAGCCTGCCAGTCCTTGTCGGTATCTATCTCCAGCTCAGAAAGTTTTGCTATTCCCGCTTTAATCAGCAAGCTCATTCTTACCCTCCAGGCGGCGCCTTCCACTCCACTTCCTGCCCCGGGCCGTTTGACGTCATCTCAAAGCCAATGGCGCCAGCGCTGAGCTTTTCCAGCATGCCGCTATCACCCCTCTGCAGTATGTCTCCCTTCCCCATGCCAGGCGCCAGCTCCTTCAAATTGAACATGCCGTAGCCGGCCCAATCCTTGTCGGCATCTATCTCAAGCTGGGACAGCCTGGTTATCCCGGCCTTGACCAGGAGACAGCTGGAGTTCCCAAACAGTATTCCCACCCTACGTCGCCTCCAGCATGTAGTCATAGCTCACCGCCTTACCATCGTCGGCCGCATTGTCATTGTGGAGCTCCACGCGCAATACCTCGTGAATCCCTACCGTGCCGTTGACAATCCACAGCCCATTGGGGTCAGTGCCCTTGAGAAACGTCTGGTTATAGACCTCTTGCTCAACTCCATTGACCTCCATAAAGAGGCGGACCCTCACCGTGGCGCCATCGGTTAAGCTCGAGATACCGACCACCAGGGAATGAAGCTTGTACTCGGTGTCATCAGCACCGATAGTAACCAGTTCGGCTCCCGGGTTGCCCGAGGTCGCCGTCCCGCTATTCCAATTTGCCGTGGCGCAGCCCACATAGGGCCGGCACTCGGCTCCAATATAGCCCTGAAGATAGATGCGGGGCAGGCTGTAGTCGCTGGCACCGATGGCAATAGACTGGCCCTCAAAAAGAGCCCGGTACTGGTCACCTTTGCGCCACGTGGCCTTCGGGAAGTCATAGTCATAATAGATAAGCCCATCAGATTTGCTGCAGGGCTGGCTATTCACAATGAGAGTGGCTGTTCCCTGCCTGATTCGCCAGATTGATATGGCGCCCTCGGTGATTTCAATCGAAGGAGGCGGTCCAGTAATAGTAGTAATCCCTACAGCCAATTGGTGATTTGGTGAGACGTCATTCTCTATGACTGGAGGAGAGCTGGCCCAGAACTCATAGGGTGGAGGCTTTGGTACGTCCAGCTTAGCTTCCAGTGCATCCAGCAGCACCTTGAGTACCGCCAGCCCGAAGACAGGGCTGTCCAGCTTATCCTCAATGGGGGATAGGTCAACAGCTCCGCTCCTGATGGACAGGATGGCAAACCCGACTCCAGCCACTACCTGGCCGCCAAAAGTCGGCGCCGGGGTTACTGTCCCGCCCGTAGTGGAGCCGCTGATTACCCTCGCCTGGCCGATATAGGCTCCAGAAAGGATAACCACTGTATTGCCGTCGTAATCAGGCCTTGAGGTGAGATCCGAGCAAATCAATGTTGAGCCATCGGCAGCTCCGGTAGCCGTCGTCTCACCCCGGTAGACTACCACCGAGTGCAGTTTTGCCTCGAGCTCGGCGACCTCGCTGGACAGGTCCTTCAGAGTCGCCTTTTCCTTCTTACCTTCAATGTAAAACTCGCCAGGCATTATCGTTCCCTCCCTGGCGGCAACAGTCTCCTTCTCTCTTCCGTAACCCGAGGTGGTGGTAGCTGCTCTTTCTCCTCCTTCGGCTTGAAGGCAGAGAGCATTATCATGCCGAACATGGCGAACATCAGCATCGGCATCATCATCCCCAGCATAGAGCTCCAGTCTGTGGTCGTACCGGGCGCTCCTGGCCAGGCCGGTGGCAAAGCAGCGGTTGATGTTACCAGCCTGGTCGCCACCGAGTCGGTTGTCTCCTCAGTCTCCCGCTCAACAAGTGAGATGGTCAGGTCGGCGTTTGACTCCATGAAGCGAAGTGCCCCCTTCAGAGTGATAAAATCCCCTGGGTCAACCTTGAACCATGTGTAGCCAAAGACGGGTATTGCTTCCTCACTTATCAAGGTAGTGTTGCGGGACAACCTGGCCATCAAGGCATACTCCTTCTCAGTATCAGTAGGGTTGGCCACATAGATGTTGCAGCCGATGTCGTAGCCGGGGGCATAAACAATGTAAGGAGTCAGGTCCCAGAAGATGTCCCCCAGCTTGCCCGCCATCACGCTAATCTGCATAACTTCAAATTTCATAGCGGGAACTTCACCTCCTCGCCTTTGAAAGCCTTCTTGACCAGTGAAAAGGCCCAAGCAGCCACCGCCACCAGGATAGCCACACCGACAAGCGCCCCAAACGCTTCCTGCCAGAATAAGGTCTGGTACTGAGCGGGGTAGTACTCCGGGTATTGCTGTGGATACTGGCTCATGCCTTTGCCTCTTCCACTGTTTTTGCCTCTTTGATTGCCTTCGGCTTCTCCTTTGCTCCGGCGGTCAGCGGCTTTATCATGCTCGTCATCAGCCAGATGACCAGCAGCATCATGCCCATATTGACCAGTCCAGTAAGCAGGTCTTTGAGGCTCTGGGGCAGGATAAGCCAGACTAATCCCCCAAGGAGCAGCGGCAGCACGGTCACCACCAGAACACCGATGATGATAGCCATCCAGGCAATCCCCTTCTGCCAGGCAAGGTACACTGACGGCGTGGTCGTATCGGCGTAGACAATGAAGCTGTAGCCCGGCCAGGCAGGAACGCCGGCATCGACTAGGGCTTGGTTCAGCTTCCTCAGGGCTTCACCCGTGGGGAAGTCGGCGAAGTCAAGGCGCATCAGCATCAGGCTGCCTTCCGCGGTCCCCTCTTCTAGGGGAGTGAAGGCATTCAAATCCTCAATGCTCACCGCCGAGCCGATGAGGATAGCCCTCGAGCCCGGTGGTATCAAGCCGTTCATCTTAAAGCCTCCTTAAACTCAAAGGGGCTGAACCACGAGACCTCACGGCTCAGCCCCACGCCATGTCCAGCGGCAGTCAGTTTCACCTTGCCGCAGCTACTTCAGGTAGTAATAGTCACCTGGCAAGACTTTAGCTGTCTCATTCCATACCCTGCTTTTAAACCATCCTGCAGGGCAGACTGGCCCAGCAGGGGCCATAGCCATGTTATGCTCCTGTCAGTTTCCCTTCTCCGGGCTTAAGATAATGGCGCAAGCAGCTTACCCCTCCAGCCATATGGTGTCAGGATGACATCGCAGTTGGCGGTGAGCGCTGCCCCGGTTACCGAGGCGCACAGTGCTAGCGCCGCTCCAGGCGGCAAGCGGATAGGCGCGCTGATACCATCGTCGTCCGCCACAACACCCTCAAGGCACTTCGCGGTAAATGTCTTGCCGGCATCGTCTCCCTGGTCAGCCGCCCAGTAGGGCAGGCCATCTTTATCCGGTGTAGCGGCACTGTCGGGCCAGGTGGAGATTCTGACGTTGGCGTAGACCGTCCCGCCCTGCTTCGCTGGGGTAACCAGCACCAGCGAGGATATGAACCACAGCTCGCCGGTGGGCACCGTGATGTATTTCCGGGTGGCGTAGATGCCGACACCAGTGCCGTTAGGCACTGTCAATGTTACCTTCTGGCGCGAGTCAATCTTGCCCAGCGGGTTGAGCTGCTCTGACTTGACCAGCCCCTCAATGAAAGCCTCTAAGGGCAGACCTACCCAGGTGCCCTTCTTGGTATCGTAGACGCCCATGAGGCGCATCACCACATCTGGAGGCGGCACCCATCCTTTGGGAAGCGCCACACCGGGGTAGCCAGGATACGCCTGCTGCGGAGTAAATTTCTCCTTTTCAGGAGTCAAAACCTTCTCCATGTGTTACCTCCTCGTGTACTTCACCTCCTATTTGGATGGTGCGGTGATGCCCTTGAACATGGGTATAATCAGGGCAAACATCAGAATGAACATGAGCATGGGCATCATTGACGAAAACATCGTTGTCCAGTCAGTGGTCTGCAGCGGGTAATACCCGGAGACCGTCCCGTACTGGTACTGCTGGGGCCGAAATCCCTGTTGAACTTCGTACACTTTAGTACCTCCTTAAGATTTTTGCTGCTACTTATTCCCTGGCGCTGGCGGTAATGCCCTTAAACATGGGCATGATCAAGGCGAACATCAGGATGAACATGAGCATGGGCATCATCGCCGAAAACATCGTTGTCCAGTCAGTCGTCTGCGTGGGATAGTAGGCCGTTGGCCCGCTTACCTGCATGGCGCCATACTGGCCTGGCGCTACGGGCCCGCTTACCTGCTGTGTCTTAAACACTTCTTACCTCCTTAAAACTCTTGATTCATAGAGCCTTCTTGCCTCCCGCTCGATGCACTTGATGTCATCATGGGGGCAAACACCGATAGCTGTCTCCACTGCCCAATGCCCGTATTTACTTTCAAGCTCCAGCCTCTTTTCGTAGGGTATCGGGTTGGAAACGGCCATTACCACTACCTGCCTGCCCACTGCCGCGACAGTGAAGAGGCCGATGATGGCGACTCCCCAGCCGAAGACAGTTCCCCAGTCCAGGCTGGGGAGAGCCTGCCCGTGGTAGACATCAGGCTGGGAGTCCATTATTCAAACATGGCTCGCTTGAAGCCGGAGACAACCTCGGGACCCTTGCCCTCTACACCGTCACCGTAGTGGTCAACACGCCCCTCCTTGACCTTCATCCCCGGAGGAGCAATGCCATTCATACCAGTGCGGAAGGCGTCCTCGGTTGCTTTCTCCTCGTACTTCTTAGGAACCTCGCGCTCCAGCTCGCTCCAGCTTGCATACTTGCCCATCGTGAACCTCCTTCTTTTAGTTCTTCGCCCGGTCGCGGCCGGACTGATGAGGAGTGCAACCCGGCCAAAAGGAAAGGGGAGATGCCCTCAACCTTTCGGTCAAAGGTTGCATCTCCCCTTTTAAGCCTCAGAGCTGCCGATGAAAACAGTAAGCCCCAAGAGCCGACTTCCATCGGCAAGCTCTTGGGGCTTCAATTAAAGACTACAACGCTCAATGATAGCTGTCAAGTATATAAGAATTTATATAAGTTTTTTCTCTTTGGGATTGTCCTTAACCCTGATGATAATCTCGGTATCAGCGATCAGCAGCACCTTGTCACCGGACTTGAGGCGATTATACCTTATCCAGGCTTTGGGCAAAGTAATGGCAAAACCGCCCTCGCCGATCTTGAATACTGTTCGCTCTACCTCGATTGGCATCAGCCCGACCTCTCAAACATCGCCTCGTTCCAGTTCCGCCACTTCTTTCCTTGGGCTTCAGCATATTTCCTTGCCGCCTTCTCCGCCCATTCCTCTTGCTGGGGCGTAAGGCCACTTCGGGGATTGGAACCCATACTGGCGGGCTTGTTCGGATCAGACCTCGCAAGCTCATAGGACGTCCGCAAGAGTGCTGCCATAACCACCAGCATCAGCATGTACTCAAACTGCTCAGTCCACATCCACTATCTTCCCCTTCATATCAAACATGGTGGCAAAGCCATAGGCGAGCTGGTCGGCCAGCTTGTCCACCGGCTCGCTTAAGGGATAGTTTTCGGCAGGGTTTATCAGGAAGAACCTGACCTCAACCCTGCCCTCCCGGCGGTATTTCCTGATCTCCATGCGGAGGTGCTTGCCCACCTCCTTCGCCTGTTCCACCTGTTGGGGACTGACTCCGAACATCCCTGGATTGAACATCTTCCTTTTCCTCCTTTACCTTTTCCCAGCCGGGCGGTGTGCCCTTAGCTATTTGCGCCGCTGCCTGACCCTGTAGTCCTGATGCTGACTCGTTCACTCGTTCATACTCCCAGCCCTCCGGTGGCCTGCCCTGAGAGCCCGGGAACATCCTCTGCTCCATCATGTGCTCCATCATCTCCCACATCCGGTCCAGGCGCTTGGTGAACATCTCGTTCATGTCCTTAGGCGGCGGTGCCTTGGGCATCTTCTCCTCCAGGTAGCTAACCACACCACTGACAGCGGTATGGGCTGCCTCACGAGCAATATCATAGCTGGAGGCCTTGGCCCGTTCCGCTGCTTCCCTCTCCTCCTCCCTTAATGCCTGGAGCATGCTTATCATTGGCGTCATTGCCTGCGCCTGGGTGGTCGCCAGCTCCTGATTGAGGCGGGCGGCCAAGAGCAGCATGGCAATGCCGTCAACAAAGCCAATTTTGTAATCCCCATCCTGAAGCCTCAGCTCCTGGAGCACTGCCTCCGGGGTGAGTACGTCGTACCGCCCCAGCCTCTGGGGAAACTGACGCTTTAGCGATACGAGTGAACTCCCGGCATCAGACGGCGGCAGCTCACCGTTTTTCCTCATGTCGCTCTTGACCCGGCTTACTGTGCCGCGGGGTATCTTTTCAACATCAACGAGTTCCCCCTCTATCCGCTCAACATCCTCGTTGGTCTGCGCCTCAGCCAAGCGACGCCTGACGTAATCCAGCCTGCCCTCATCATTTTCAACCATCTTTCACCTCCCCAAAAAGAATAAGCCCAGGAGCCGGTCGGCTCTTGGGCTTTGATTTTATTCTAGCCCCTTGCCGTCCGGCTGTCAACCCGGCTACACCTGCCTGCTACAGACACCTGCTACTGTTGCTACACGTAAACGTCTGGGTCTGCTACACTCGCCACGTGTAGCAACTCCATGTGTAGCGTGCTACCAAAACCCCTAATCGAATATGGTTCCGGGTCACCCCCTACCAAAGAATCTGCCCATAACCTTGGCCTGAATTTCGTGGTGAATTTCCTGCACCTCCTCAAATCCGGTAGCACGGTTACAGCTAGCGCCCTTTATTCTCCTTAATCCTCCAGTAGCAACTTAACCGCCTTCTCCACTCCAAGCTGGGGAGCTAGCCTGGCCACTCTTATGCTGTCCCTTACGTCCTGACTCCGGCCGTCAAGCCTGGTCGCTATCTCCTCAGCCAGTTCCGGACTCGTATTCTCACGATGCACCAGCACTCCCTTCACCACGGTCAGATATTCGTCCCGACTGTAGGGATTCAGCCGGCGTATGGCAAAGCGGGAGCGGAGTTCCGGAGACAGCATGTCAAACCGGTTGGTGGCGGCCACTACCCAGAGTGTATTTTGGAGGTCAAGCTCCCGCCCGACCTTTGCCCTGACCAGTCGCCCGCCTTCCATCATGGAGAGCAGGGCCGCGGTATCGGCAGCATTCATCTTATCCAGTTCATCAATGAGCAGTACCTGCGGCTGCCGCTCGGCAACCAAGTCCCAGAGCCCGGCTTTTGATGTCGCCGAGCCAACCAGCCAGATTGCCCTTTTCCCGCAGGCTCTCTCAATGTCCCAGAGAAAGAGGGTCTTGGCTAGAGCCGGAGGACCCGCCAATAAAACGTGCACCGGCTTCTCTGCCAACAGGGAAGCCCTGAGAAGCTCCTTTACCTCATCATGGCCGATAATATCCTCAAAAAGGTCGGCGGAGAGGCTTAGTTTTTGATTCTGGAGCGCCTTGGCTGTTTCCTCAACTTGTATCCCGGTTACAATTTTTCTTCCCAGCTCGCTGAGACGGTATCCAGTGTATGAATTGGATTTGAAGACATTCTCTAAGTAGCCATCCTTGAACAGGCGACTCAGGGTAGCTGGCCAGACCCTGACCTGGCGCCATCCCCAGCCAATCCTGTACTCCTTCTCCATGTCGTGAGAGTCTTCAAACTTCGCTATCTCGTTTAGTAGCTCAAGGTCACCTTCTTTCATTGTTCACCACCTTCTTCTATGCTCATTTCTTTTAGAAAAGGACTAGGCTTAGCCATATGTAGCGCTATCCCCCTCCTGGCAATTTTGGATAAGTTGACTAGCAGCTCCACATGGGAATCTCCCAAGACGTCGGGAAACATCACATAAATCGCCTCTATGTCAGGATGGTTAAGCTTCTCATCAAGGTCCCGCCACTTATCCTCAAAATAGACATCCTTTACTTCGGGGAGACCTTTGGGAATCTCCCTGACATAGACAGCAGCCTTCTTCTTGCCGGCGGCGTATGCTCTCAGGATATCCTCTGCCTGTTCCACAATATCAGACACATGCCTGGCCATATGAGTTTCCCTGCTAGGGGTATGGTTGAACTTCCAGCCATTCGTTCTTAACCACGCCAGCTTGCTCAGGAGCCGGGCAAACTTGTCGTGCTCTCTGTAAGCATCCAAAAACTCCTCAATGGTGAAGGTCGTGTCGGCATCGTAGAATCCCCAGATTGGAGCGCGGCGCAGACTAAGAGATGACACCTCGCGCCCAGGCGCAGGTCGTATCACGGACTCGCTTCTCAATCTTCCCTCTCTCACCTCTTCCATAGTCAATAGGAGTTCTGCCCGAGCCAACAAGGGGTCCTCACATCTTGAATAGATGGCAATAGCTTTGCCCTCTCCCTGAGCAAGAACATAGCCACCAAAATGGCGACGCTCGCGAACCCGGCACCTCATATCACACCACCGGACACAGGTGTAACAGTAACGGTCCCCGGGTTTGTCTGTCCGAAACGACTCTCCGCAACAGGGGCAGCGAGTGAAAAACTGGTCGGCCTCCAAAATCGGGTTCATAATCAACCTTCCTCCTGCTTAGCGAATGACGGCAAATACATGTCCTGGGTTGCGTAATGGTTTATCTTCCGGTCCTTTCACATAAGGGGCAATCCACTTTGGGCGGTAGTGTTTCTGGCTGGCATACCACTGGTCCCGCCAGTGCCCACGCACTATCCACTGGCATGTCCACTCCACATCCCGGTGTCGGCCTTCTCCACGATAGGCCACGCGCCTCAATGCGACAACAGATACCTCCTCCGATGGCAGTGCCTGCCTCGCTTTCTCGCTTCGACGCCGGGCTGCCCTGTCTGCTAGAAATCTGGATGAAACGAGAATTCGCTGTTCCAGGAAAGCCACCATGGTGGCGAACAGAGCGGCTTTCTCTCGCATCGTGAAACCACTCTCTGATTGGTGTGCCAGTTCGTTCTGGACCTTTCTCAATGGCGCCATGATCGGCCAGAAAGCCATTGTTCTGGGGAAGGGTAAAGGGGAAGGCGGCGACAAAGAAAAGAACACCAGGCACAGAGCATCATGGCCTGGGTCAGTCAAAACTGGACGCTCATAGGGCGGACTAACCTCTTCCACACGTCCACCCTGCACTCGAACAGGGAACCAACCAATGGCACAAACCGGTGCTTCTGAACTTGAAATGCTAATCGGTCTGGCTAACCAGGCAAAGGCGTGGAGCGCCTCCAGAGCTTCTTCCCTCAATGTCCAGGTGTCCGGAATAGACCTGGCCGCACTCTCAATCAGCCCACAAATAGGCTCGTTCCAATAGAAGGTCTCCCCACGGAGAAGTGGCGGCAATACCATATTGGCAACCTGGCTGGCCTCATAATGGCTGCCCCTTTCCGCAAATCGTTCGGCGATTGCAGCCTCAAATCCCCTCCTCATTTCCAGTGAAGACCAGAGGTCGGCGAGTTCCAGTTGTTTGTCCAGGGCCTCGCTGTAGCGCCCAACCGGTTTTGACTCTGCCTTACCACTCCGTCTCGCCGACAAATCAGGCGCTGGCCCTGACCCTTCAGCTGTAAACCCATGACAATGAGAAATGCTTCCACCTTTCCCTCTATGCCGCATTATCTCCTGACAGGTAGGACACCGTTCGGACACACCTACCTTGCCAGTGCGGAACATATCCTCCAGGGCTTTTAGATTGCCCAGGAACTCCTCGGGCACCTTACCACTTTTAAGCTCTTCAAGCCTTGGAGCCTCGCCAAAGACGTCCTCGTAATGAGCGAGAAGCTCTTTTGCTTTCCTTTCATCAAGCCTGCGGAAGCGGTCTAATGCCGCCTCTGTGGTCATAGGCTCTGGCTTCGTAAGGTCAACAAACCGTATCTCCTCCTCTGTATGCACAATGAAGTCACCGAGAGACTTAGGGCCGTAGAGACCGTAGTCCTTAGAGTACCCCATCTCCCCGACATGGCTCTTCACAAAGCTTGCCGTAGTCTCCACTGACTCCTTAGGCCACACCTCCACATGTCCGCGGTGCAGGCCAACCCGATAGGCACCGTTACTCAGTCGTGACACCTTGGCCCATCCGTCAACGCCATATGAACCACAGTACCTGGGCCAAGTTACGCCCTCGCCACCTCTAATAACATAGGTGGTGAACGTCAGGATTTTGTCCAGCTGTTCACCCTGAAAGCAGTCACGGCAGATAACCAGGCCGACGTCTCTGTATCTGGCGTCGGGCCCACCGAAGACTACAAGACACGCCTCGCCGTGCCTGAACTCACGGCCGCAGCGGAGACAGACGTCACTTACGAAGTGGGGCGGTATTTTCCTCTCCACCATTACTGCCACCCTCTTTCCTGCTTAATCATCTCGTAAGCAGCCAGCACCATCTGAAAGAAAAAGCTGGTGCCCGACGTTTGGCTCTTATCCGGGTGAAGTATGTACATAAGCTCTCTGTAACGCTTCTTCACCTCATCATCGCTTGCTGACTTATCCAGCCCCAGTATCCTGTAGGGGTCGAAGCCTGGCTGCCGACCAAGTAGGCTGCTCAGCTTACCTACATCAAATCCCATACCTCCTAAGGACTGCTGCATCATTCCCATAAGTACCCCCAGGCTATCCGGGGTCAATATTCCCTGGATGAGCTGCTGAGACATCCGCCCCAGCTCTTCCTGCGTAGCTTCAACCATGGCCTGAAAGCCCCGTTGCACTATCCTGACGAAGGGATTTTCCATCATCGCTCTGTCCTACCATACTCAAAAATAACTGGCCCATACTCGTAGGGTGGCCTGATGCTGGTCAACACCTCAGTCATCCCATTAGAGCTGAGCTCAGGAGCTTCGGCCGAAATCCAAATCTCCTTCTCTCTAAAAAAGCTCTGCTCACAATCCCGGATAGCCTGGAGGAAGCGTCGCAGGTCATCCTTTGATAGCTGCTCGCTCTGAACGATAACCTTAACTTTCATCTTTCTTCCCCTCAGTGAGGTAGAAACCTCTATCGACCATTGACTCGTAAAGCGTCTGGTTGTTCTTGGTAATCATGTAAGGGAGGAATATCTGCTCCATTTTCACCATCTCTGTTTCCAGGATAGCCATTTGCGCTCGCACCCAGTCCTTCACTATTCGCCAGGCTATCCTCACCGCCTGCTGATAGTTAGCATACCTCGGGGGCACTCTCTGCTCCTCTAGGACTTTGAGAACAGCCCGGGCATTGATTGGCAGCCTGATAGGCATGTCGCCATAAGGCGTCTCGACGATGAACGACAGGCTCTCAATGCTTCCATCTTTCCCGTAGTTCATCAGGATAGACCTGGCACCATGAGCTACCAGGATTCCTTGAATCTCTCCAACCGTCTTCAAAGCGTCAACCGTAGTCGAATAGTTAGCTATTGGCATCGCACCCTCCATTCTCCTTGGTTTGAACATAAAGCACTGAAGTCCAGGGGCAGAACACCCTGCCCTTTCGGTAGCGCTTTCCCTCGGCCTCAACGAAACGGTAGTGCTCAAGCCAGAAGCCCAGCCCCTTCTCCTCTAGATCGTCTTTGTGGCTGCTGAGGCTATCAAAGCTGGAAGCTTCGCCCTCCAAAATCGTTTCCTTCTGGCCATCTATAGTTAAATGGACGCTTACCTTCATCAATCTCGCTCCCACGGCTCGAGATAAGACAAATCAACAGCTTCAAAGACCTCTCGCTCAGAATGGCACACGATGTCTACTTGAGGCGTAGAGAATCCGGAGCCATATGCATGAAAGTGATAACCCTTCCTTAGAGCCGCCGTCGCAATCCGTTTGTTGGTCTTCTCACCGCCAGTGCGCACCACCAAGGCTACCGGCCAACAGACTTCGTCTGTGCTGAATATATCCACCCCAATGCCACTAGGGACATGTACCATGAGCTTGTTTTTCGGCCCGTATACCCGACTGCCCAGCTTGTTGCGGCGAAAACCCAAGACGTGCTGAAAGACAAGCAACCCTATCTCCCGATCAAGCTGGTCAATGCCGTCGATGAATCTCGGTATGCACAGAAGCTCTATGTCGCCAACAACAGGTTTCTGCCGCCTGATGCTGCCGGCAATGGTTATCCGCTCGCAGGCAGGCTCCAGGCGCCTCAAGATCTCGCTGGCTACTCCTTGTGCTTGCTGAAGTGGGTATCTTGTCTTTAGCGTCACGGCTTCCCCCTTTTTACCGTGTTTATCGCCGGCATTGTCTCACGCTCCTTCCCACTTTAATATTGACGAACCCACCTGTAACCACACTTCTTGCAGGTAATATAGGTGGTCGACCATATCCTCTCTTTTGCTAGGTCCTTACTTCCACAGTTTGGACAAGCCATGCTTTACCCCCTCAATATCGGCTTAAACACAACGCTGTCGCAGTCGCTTTCGGGCTTATCCGCAACCGCTACATCGCCATGATCGTCTATGTGCTGCCCTAAAGACTCTGCGATGTACCACTTTCCTTTCACCTTGAATGCCACATAAGCATTCTTCTCGCTAAGCGCCTCCAGCTTGCCTAACTCAAGGGCAATCTCACTGCCTCCGATCGTCCTGTTCCTTACTTGATAGACGGCGAAATCGCTTTCCACATCCACTGGCGAGGAGAGATAAGAATGTCCGACGCGCCTGGCCGACCCACCTATTCTATGCATCACATCCAGCTCTCCCCTTTTGCCTTTATCCCTGCTATATTTGCCCATCTCGTTCTCCACTATTGGCAGTTATGTCCATGATGATAGCTCCACCCATTCTCTTGGCTTCATGCACGAGGTGAAGGCTCGAATCCTTCATATTGCCTTGCATCAACTTCTCTAACTCAGCCTCGCTATAGACGGGATGCCCTTTGGGGTATCCCACTACTGTCCCATCTTCGACTATGACAATCACCTCACCACCGAAGAGGCTACATTTCCACAGACACCAGCCACGGCTATCCAGGAGCTTCCTGGTACGAAGTGCTACCACCTCTGCAGCCAGCTCTGGCTTTGGTACCTTGGGACTGGGTAGTTCCATTAGTTCAGTCTCCCAATAGGGATAGATGCTGGGGCAGACCTGGCACCAGAAAGCGTCCGGGTTATTAAGACAGGTTCTCATCCTTTTGCCATCTTGGAGGTAGAGGCAATCGTTATATCCCTTGAGCTTCAACTCCTGGCACAACTGGTGGAGCTTCTCCGTAGCCTCCTGCCAGCGGTCCATCTGGCGTGACCACTCCTCCTTGTCAGCCAGTTCCCGGATTTGCAGCCAGGCTTGAAAGAGTTTATCGTTGCCCTTTTTCACCCTGTCGCGGAGAGCTAACACCTCGGGGTTTTCACTCTCTTTCAAGTATTCCATCCTTGTTCTACCCCTTGAATTTCGCTTCAGCTAGATAATAGACGAGTAAGTTAATTGCTCTAGCGACCCTCTGCCTAATCAACCTTTCGACTTTCTCACGCTCAACCTCCAAGTCTTTATCTACCTCACCTGGATATAATTTCCTTCTTCCATATATTAAGGAGTGATGCCTTTGGCAGAGGTAAACGCCGACGCCACAAACTTGAGGCACGGGATGATGCCAATCAATTTGTCCGTCACTGGACCCACAATATTCACACTTTGGCATCTTTGCCTATTCCTTTCAGCTTGCCCACTATTGGACCATCGAGATGCTTTCCTTTCGTTTTATTGCACCGCAAACAAACCAGGATTACATTGCCTGCTACATTCGTGCCCCTAAACAGAGCGGCAGCTTATGTTCAAAGGTCCAAATATTAGCTCCCCTACCATTAGCATCGAGCTTAAACTCCATTCGCTTACCACAATACTTGCAGCAAAAACCGGCTTTGTAACAAACCAAGACTATGCCCCACAAAATTTCTCTATTGGGCATATTAATGTTGTAACGAAAACACCTTAGACATAACTCGGAAAACCTTCTTGAGAAACCAGATAACAATACAACGACTTCTTTCCCAAGAAAGCCTTCTCTGACTGCAAGCTGATATAAATCTCTATTCTTCCTCATATCCCTCCGGGATAAGGCTCCGTAGTCGGGATATTCCCTCCGGTAGTCTACATTTTTTAGGCACAAATAGCTTTGTAGTCGTGTTTTCAAGTTACATCTCTTGTTTACTTATTTACCTTTGTCTTTTTTTATACTTTAAGCTAGTAGCTTCTTAGGTGAAAAAATCCTGCCTACGTGCCTGCGTAGTTGGGTGGAGGGTAGAAAAACCTGACTACCAAACTCAAACCTCCATGTCTATCTCTTGTTCTTCTTGCTTCTTCAGCTGAATACCTTTCCATCCGTGCTTCTGTGCTCCTCTGGGGCCACTCCTTTGGTTCATGACGTGCACGTTTTTGGCGTTTTTCAGAGATCGGCCAAAGCTTTCTTTCCCGATCCGGGGAATATTTTGTTTATCACAGTACTCAAGGAAGGCGTTGTATAGGTCGTCTTTTGATATCCAGGCATCAGAATTAGCCTCGCAGGTATCTTCAACAAAGGCGTATATTGAGTCAGAAGCTTTTTGATGCCACTCAGCGATCTCGTCCGGACTGAGTTCGTAACTGAATTGCTGCTGGCTAAACAACCTTTCTAATCCCTTCAGTGCTATATTCAACAAACCGCTCAACTCACTTTTCTTAGCTAGCTTCGTAAGTAGGCGTTTGTCCGCCTTGTCACTCTCGAATTTGTTAGGGAAGTTGATAAAAATCCACCTTCTCCAGAAGGCCAGGGTGTCCTCGTCTACTTGAGGCGGTTTATTCGTTGAGAAGATGAGACGAGCATAGTTATTAAAGGAAAATCGGTCCCTGAATTTCTTTTCGGCGCCTATGGTATCGCCTCCCGTAAGCATCTTGAACAGTCCCACGTGGTGCATTTTGGTTGAAGGAATGTCAGCATATATATTCGCCAGCTTGCCAAAAAGGTCAGCAGCAGCAAACCTCTGGTTTTCAATAGCCTGCAGGGATATGTTGGCGCAATTGTCACCGCCCAGAAAGCGCTTCAATAACTCAAGCGTCGTGCTTTTGCCGTTGGCGCCATCGCCCATGAAGAGGAAAGCTCGCTGTATTGTATAATCAGGGACCAGACAGTAGCCGAAGAGCTCCTCGACTATTGGAATGTCCTTCTGTCTTAGGACTTCAGCAAAGAAAAGCCGAACCCGCGGGCAATCCGCCTTAGGCTCATAAACCACGGGAATTCTAATGGTAGATAGAAACTCCACAGTGTGGGGGCTCAGCTCGCCAGTCTGAATGTTATAGAGTCCATTTTCTAGATTCAGGATCCATTTCTCCTGGTTGAATTGTTTGCGGTCGACATAGGTGCTGCGTTTAATATGGCCGATGACTTCATTGACATTGTGGGTAGTCATAAACTTTTTGGGTACTCGCTTTTCACACTCGTGTTTAATAGTTACTTCGCCGGAGGAAACATAGATTCCATCATCGTAGACAAGGCATTCTTCGTTATCCTTCAAGGTTTTGAATGAATATTCGGCAAGCAAATCGTCGACCAGCTTCGGTATGTCCAGGTGCCACCCTTGCTTATCGTGGTACAGATAGGCGCCATATTCCTCCTGGGTTGCTAGTCTAAAGGCTAGACCTGCTGGAGAGTTGAGACCTAGCTTCTTGGCTAGACAATTCTCTGGGCAAGTAAAGTTCAGCTCCTGTTCTATGCTCTTGCAGAGATGAGGACTCTTCCCCTGGTTAACCGCTTTGTAAGCCTCCTCAATCTTCTGCTGAGTTTCTTTCTCTTTATATCCAGGGTATGGCTTTGAGAGTTCGTGTATTTTTTCTTTCCCTGGCTCGCTGAAAACAGCCAAGATACGAATCATGCTCCACCAGTGAGGCTCAGCTAGCGTTGAGGCATCATCCCGGCAATGTTGGATAAAGGCGCAGCTTTCGAGCAGCTTCTCTACTGCCACTCGATTGAATTTCGTGTCTTGCTTTCCGCCGAGGTATTCCGCAGCTTGAGCAGGTTTTCTCCCGGTTGGTTTTTCCTTAGGCAGTGTCTGAAGTATGCGGTCTATCGCTTCCTGGGGGACTCGCTTTACTCGTTCAAGGGCTACCTCTAGCGGAACTTCTTTCAGGTCACCGGATAAGAAGGGACGGGTGTAACCGAAGCAAGGGAGATTGATATAGGAACCGGGGTGCTTGGTGCCGTCAGGGTCATCTGGCTGATGGTAGTCCTGTTTCGGGAAAACCTCAGCGTTAATACCAAGCTTGCTGAGGATGTGCCGTAGCACCCTGCGAATCTCTACAGCCTTAAACCTCTCACGTGCGAAACAGTAAACATGAAAACCCTTCGACTTGGATGCGGTGATATAGGCGGGGATGGAATTCTTGACCAGTTCGTCCCGGATTGCTTTTGCCTTGTTGAAGTCTTTTTCATCCAGGTCGATGGCTGCGAAATGGCAGCTGCTATCATCAAGGACAAAGTAAATTCCGAGGTTGGTTTTGCCTTTCAGGTGGTTTTCATAGTGCTCAAGTGTGACCGGCTCATAGACGCACTCATTAGTCTGGCCATGAGTATCGGTTCGCCCTCGAAATAAAGAGGCAAAAGTCTCGATGGTACCTCTTGCGTATTCTTTCATTGAGGCTGTCTCTAGCTAGAAATCCAGGTCCAGTTCCTTCTTATTTGACTCTTTGTCTTTCTTTTCTGGTTCAGGCTCTTTTGTTGCCGTGGTGGACGTCGCCGGTGGAACAGAAGTATCCGGCGAAATGGTAGCCTTGGCCAATAGCTTTTCCTTCTCCTCTTCGCTGTAGATTGGTTTCCCCTCAGGGGTGAAGGCTAAAGGTTCATCCTCAGGCCTGCCCTCTGGTAATGGTATTGGTGCGCCGAGAAGCCTGTTAGACTCGGCTTTCAATTCCGCGGCTTTAGTTTCATCGGCGATGAGTTCAACAATCCTGGGATGAAGAGCAAAAGCGCTGCCATATCTGGTAGTCTTCTCTTGGGTCTTGATATTGACGACGGCACGGTGATATTCACTTCGGAGAGCCTTGTTCAATTTGAGCTGGGTCAGAAGCTGGCGAATAGGCAATGCACTGATTCCGTGAGCCCTGATTAAACAAGGCATATGGTCATTTAAGGTGATACCGAGGACCGTGTAGTTTAGACAACACATCTTTCGCCTGTCTCCAGCGTCAGCCGTCCACGGGGTATCCAGTCGATAAGAGCATTTACCGCAATCATCCCCATTCATGCTCAAGTTGCTTTTGGCATCCAAGCTCGCACATACCGGGCCAGAATCGGATATCTCTTCGCCCCACCTGGCTCGTCCTGTCAGGATATCCACAACAACGATGTTTAGTTCGTCGGCTAGTTCGTCAGTAACCGCATTATGAAACTGCCCGGGTTTGCCTCCTAGGGACTTAGGCCAATCCCCGCCTACTTTTTGAATGGCCCGCCATTCTGGAATGGCCATATCTTCTGGCCCATAGGTATCTATTCTTCTCTGTGGTTCGTCTACCATTTGTCTCCCTCCTTTTTATGATGCTAGGAATGCGATTTGTTGAGTGCGCAGGGCTATTATTGCCATCGCTCCGGCGAGCCGCCGTCTGGCCATCTCTACCTTGATAGCATGGTCATCGATTAAGAAGGCTACTTGCCGCTGTTTTTGAATCGCTTCAGAAAGCTCTTTGTTCTCTGATCTCTGTTTCAGTAGCCAGGCTTCTCTATCAGCCACAGTCATTTTCTTCCCAGCTTCATTGGTCTCAGGGGCTTGAGCAGCCAGTTCAGCCAGAATTCTTTTCGTAGCCTGGCAATCGCCCGAACCGAGGTAGTCATGGTTCTGAGCTTTGAAATCTGCCTCGGCAATCAATTCCTTTTGGAGCTCCTCCTCATATTGGTGAATTTTGGAAATTAGGTCTTTAGTATCCAGGCTCTTCAAAATCTTTAGCTTGTCTTCTATTTCCATCTCAGTGCCTCCTTAAATAGTCCTCAAGGCACGCAGGGTGACATCTATCTGGAAACTTAATCCAGCCCAATCCGCTACCGCCGGCGACGACCTCGTAGTATTCTTGGTCAGGCTCGATGGGGAAGCCGCAGCCAGAGCATTTGTGTCCCTTCCTGGCTTGGCGTAGCGTGGCGATATAGCCGTTGCGCCTGATATTCTTCCAATGCTTTACCTCAACAGCCATACTAAGTACTCCCCTTCTTATGGTAATTCCCGGCCACATATTCGGCCACAAACTCAAGGTGCTCTCGGTACTTGTACTGACCGCGATGGCTGTCAAACCACTTCGTGTCGGCCTTCGCCAGGAGTTCGAGGATCCTGTTTTTATCTAGCGGCTGGTTCTTAATCTGTGTCGTCATTGCTATATCCCCTAAGTTTGGCCGTGGCGACCTCAGCCACACGGCTCGCCTCCGTCGTCGTAATCGGTACACTTGACACAAACCGCGGTGCTCCTGCCCCGAAGCACTGTAAGTAGGGGAATGGACTGAACGAAGTGTTCCCGGGCACACTTGACTCCGCCGTCGCTGAACACCGCATTGAAGCAGTCATAAGTAATGCGCCGCTTAGCTCTAGCCAAGTCTCGCTTTGCCTCCAGTTGGCTGGCGAGCGGCTCCTCAAATAACCTGTTCTCATCATTTGTGCTCATTGCTTTGCCTTTCTTCCGCCCGGCAGTTTCTAGGGTCGCCTGTTCCTTCCAGCCAGTGCTGGCTCGCCTTCAACCCGTTGCACCTGGAACTTGTCCTCGCCGAGGGTGTTGATCATGATGCCGGTAAAGATTTGGGCTACGTGCTCGCCCACTTCGGAAGAAACATCAATCAGCAGGTGCCGGCCATCGTCGCCCAGGTAGTATGAAACCCCGCTAACTCTCACCTTGGGCTTTCCAAAAAAGCATTCGGCATTGAAGATTGCCGAGACGATTCCCGCTTCGACTATCTCCCTCCGTGTTCGCTTAGCAAACTTGAATTTACAGAGTGCGCCCATCTTTTCGGTTCTCCTATTGTCCTCACTCATATATATGCGAAAATTTTGAAAAGTGGCGGGCTCACATCAATAATCCTTCAAACCTTTTCGCGAGAATAATTCCTTGATCCTCTTTATCTCGTCGCGAATTGTGCTTCTGGGCTTCCCGAGAATTTCGGCAATTCTCTTTGTCGGGTAGTCCTGCCCCAGCAGGCTGCAGATTTCCCGCTGAAGCGGCGTCAACTCCCTGAGAGCGGACTCAATGTCTATACACCTGCCTATCTCAGTCGTGTGCTCATCAGCGGGAATAATGTCAGCCAACGTTGCCTCACCCTCGCCCACGGGCCTTTCCAGGGACTCCGCAAAGTGGCTGGCCTTGCGCTTATCATAGAGTTCCCGCCTGAGTATCAGTTGGAGCTGGGTACTCAGAACCTTCGCCATGTAGGTCTTAATAGAAACTCCCTTGCTTTCGCGGAATTTAGCTCGGTTCAAGTACCAGTGGATAAGGCACTCCTGAAGAAGGTCGTCAAAGTCGAATCCCCTCAGCCAGGGGTAGTTCGCCTGAAATTGACTAACCGCCTTTTTTGCTATTGCAATTTCCCAGTCCGCAAAGACATCGCCATAAGTAGACCCCACTGGTCACACTCTCCCTTTCTTTGGTGTGATCAATGGGGTCTAAAACTAGGCTATCTCGGCCCAGCTGCCGTGTAAATAACGGAGTCCTAACGGAGGTTTCTACCAGACACAGCAACTAGCAATTCCAAGTACGGTCGACTCCGAGCAGCCCGCCACTTTTCAATGAAAAACGCATATATATGTTTAGCGCATGCTCGCGTGCAAAGGGTGAAAAAGGTGTTAGAGAAAGACACTGAGTTCGCAGCTACGTTGAAACGCTTGAGGCGTAAGGCAAGCAAGTCCAGATACAAGCTGGCCCAGTGGACCGGCTTGAGTGAGGCTTATCTCCTGCGCCTTGAGAATGGCGAGCGGTCAAACCCTAGCCGGGACGTGGTTCTCTTGCTGGCCCTCGCGCTGGTGTCCGATGGTCAGACTATAGACGCCTATGATATTGAGGAGCTTATGCTTTCCGCTGGCTACGCACCTTTGAGGAAACGTGGTGAAGTCGAGACGGAATAGGGCAGCGTCCGCTCCTGGATTCGGGTGTTTCGCCTGAACCGTTGCCACCATTATGACCGTTGCCACGCTGGAAGCCGGCATTTGGATAGACTCCGTCGTAACCATTATTATTCCGGCGCTGGCGGCGTATTTCCTTGAGATTCATCCTGTCCAGCGGGGAAAACGGCTCGCTTAGAAGTGCTGCCTCCCTGCTCGCAATGTGCCGGTAGACCTCCACCATGGCGAGTGTTGAGTGTCCCAAGTTCTGCTTCAAAAGAAATACGTCATCCTTATTCAGCAGGAAGCGGGTGGCATAGGTATGCCGCAGAAGGTGGGCATGTAGCCGCGCAATACCGGATGCTTCAGCCAAACGAACCATCAGTGACTTCATTGCTGTCTCTGTCAGCGCATAGCCATCTAGCGTCAAGAAGAAATTGTTAACACCGGCATGGGCCGGTTCCACCCGGAAGTGATGGTAGTAATGTAGTAAAGCCTTTTGACAAGCGGCTCCGAAAGAAACTACACGCTCCTTGGCCCCTTTGCCCATCACCTTGACATATCTCTGCTCTAGGTGAACATCACTGGTGCCGAGATTTATCAGTTCCGATAATCGCAGCCCGGTATCAAGAAAGAGCGCAATGATAGCCGTATTTCTAGCGCCAAGCACTGTCTTCTGATTTATCACGCTAAACAGCCTGTCAATTTCCCCTACTGTCAGCGGTTCTATCAGAGTCTCGGCCACCTTTGGCGGTTTCAAGTTGCCTAAGATATTGGTGTCGGTATATTCTTCACGGGCAAGCCAGGAGAAGAAAGCCCTGAGCGCACGTACACGATTATTCAGGGTGCTGCTGGACAGCGCTCGCCCATGATAACGTTTTTCACGAAGAGACAGGATAAATTCTCTTACGTCCATTTGGTTTATAGAGCCTAAGTCCGTCAGCCTTCCCTGCAACTTCAACCAGCTGACAAAGGACTCCAGCACTTCACGATACCACTTAACCGTTTTCGGCGAACTGCCTTCGCTGCGATGATACGTTTCGTAGTACTTGACCAGGTCTGCTAGCTCCATGCCGTCCTTCGCCACGTCCGACCACCGAAAATTCTTTCTTGGCTTCATGTTACTACTTGCCTCCTTTTCTGTGAATTGACCGTGAGGCAAGTAATGAAGAGGTTTTTAACTAGTCACTTTTCAGGCAGGTTGTCGGATTAGCGTTTTCCCAAAAAGAAAACCGCCCTTTGAGGCGGTTTTCTAACCGGTTTTGAAGCTAAAATTGCGGTCTTTTGCTACTTGGAGCGGGAGACGGGACTCGAACCCGCGACAACCTGCTTGGAAGGCAGGGACTCTGCCAACTGAGTTACTCCCGCGCTTAAAACTACCGGAGGAGGGTTTTTACCTCCTTTTTAGCTTTGAA
>Ga0172364_10000285_pt1 | contig 34472 bp, 29 predicted proteins | sample LakKivSesite10cm_FD_114545 | JGI IMG/M metagenome (GOLD analysis project Ga0172364, IMG submission 114545) | Sediment microbial communities from Lake Kivu, Rwanda - Sediment site 10cm | ecosystem: Environmental > Aquatic > Freshwater > Lake > Sediment | place: Rwanda: Western Province, Lake...
AAAATTAGATGATGCCGAAAAGTACCTGGTGGAGGCGCACCAGATTGCAGCTGCTTTGACCAACCAGAAAGAAAAAAAGCAGCTTTTGGCCGACCTATCCACCATCCGCTAGCTTGCTGTAAGTAATACCTGCCGGCAGGATTCGCCGTATCATTGATTTTCAGGCTCAGCCTTTGCATAAAATTTAAGGGGGGTTAAAATCTCTGCATGGGATTTGTTCACTTGCGCACCCATTCGTATTACTCTTTCCTGCGCGCTCTCCCCTCCCCCAAGGGGCTGGCAGAAGCTGCAGTAAGCGCGGGCATGGAATCACTGGCGTTAACCGATCATCACTGCCTGAGCGGGGTGGTAGAATTTTTCGACGCCTGCAATGAAAAGGGTGTACGGCCTATCCTGGGGCTCGAGGTATACACAGCCCTCCCGCCTCTCGTCGAGCCGTTGGAACCGGGCTGCCTGACCTTGCTGGCGATGGATATGACTGGCTGGCGCAGCCTGTGCCGCATCAGCAGCACCCTGGCAGGCGATGAAGACCGGCTCGAGCTGGACAAGCTGGCCGATGAGTCAAAGGGGTTATTGTGCCTGACGGGAGGGCGGCGTGGATTCCTGTGGAGTTTGCTGGCGAACCGCCAGCAGCGCCTGGCCGAGAGCTGGTTAGTGCGCTTGCAGGATATTTTCTCCGATCGCCTATACGTGGAGCTGCAAAACCATGCCCCTGATGACCTTGAGCTGTGCCTGAGCCTGACCAGCTTCGCTCACCGGCTTCACATCCCCACGGTTGCCTCCCACGACGTGCACTACTTGGCTGCCGACCAGACTCACCTGCAGCAGACACTGGCATCCATCCGACTGATCCGCCCCCTGGACGAGCTGACATCCTCGATGGTCGCACCTCCTGAAGCTTATTTCCTGTCCGCCCGCGAGATGGAAAGCAGGCTGCCTAATTTCGTCCAGGCACTGGAAACCACCCAGGAGCTTGCCAACCGCTGCAAGCTGGAATTGCCCTTGGGTGAGCTGCATTTTCCCGAAGTCAACCTGCCCGATGGAATATCGAGCCAGGAGCTGCTCAGGCAGAAAGCCCGGGCGGGTGCATTGCTGCTCTATGGGGAAATGACTCCCCAGCTGCAAGCTCGCCTGGATCATGAGTTGGAGGTAATCAATACCTATGGGTATACCTCGTTATTCCTGATCGTGCAGGAGATTCTGGATTTCGTCCGCAAGGAAGGCATCCCGTTTTCATCGCGCGGCTCGGCGGCATCCTCCCTCGTGGCTCATTGCCTGGGGATTACCTCGCCCGATCCTATGCGCCTGAACTTGTACTTCGAGCGCTTCCTCAACCCTGCCAGGGCCACACCACCCGATATCGACACTGACCTGTGCTCCCGCCGGCGCGATGAGGTGATCCGTTTCGTCTACCAGCGTTTTGGGCAAGACCAGGTAGCCACGGTGTGCACCGTCAACCGCTTTCGCAGCCGCTCGGCGCTGCGAGAGGTAGCCAAGGCCTACGGGCTGCAGCCCGAAGAGGTAAGCTTTTTGGCAGACAGCCTCCCCTACCACTGGTATGCTCCCCCAAGCCGCGGAGGCACGAAGATGGGCCCATTTGCCGAATTGAGCGAGCGCTATCGCTCAGCCACGCACCAGGCTATCTTCAAGGATGCCACCGCCCTGATTGGACTGCCACACCACCTGTCCGTACACCCGGGCGGAGTCGTGGTGAGCCCCGGGCCGCTCACTGACCTGGTGCCCACCCAGGCGGCTGCCAAGGGTGTGGTCATCACCCAGTTCGACCTGGAATCGATCGAGCGCATGGGGCTGGTCAAGATAGACCTGCTGGGTATACGCGGGCTGACGGTGCTTGGTGATGTGGTCATGATAATCGCCAGAGAGAAGCCTGCGGGGGATTCGATTCGAGGAATTTCCCCACTGACCGAAATATTAGAATCCATCCCTACCGATGACGAGGCCGTCAGCCAGATGGTGAGCGAGGGACGGACGATCGGCTGCTTCCAGATCGAAAGCCCTGGGATGAGGGCCACGCTGAAAGAGGTAAAGGCCAGGAGCGTGGATGACATCATGGTGGCGTTGTCACTCTACCGCCCAGGCCCACTTACTGGTGGGTTGAAAGATGCCTTTGTGCGCCGTCACTTGGGCACAGAAGCCACCGAATACCTGCACCCGGCGCTCGCCTCGCTGCTGGCGGACACTTATGGGGTAATACTGTACCAGGAGCAAGTGCTGCGCATCGCCCACGAGTTGGCCGGTTTCAGCCTGGCCGATGCCGACCTGCTGCGTCGGGCCATGTCACACTTCGACCCGGGCAAGCAGATGCAAACCCTGAAAGAGAAATTCATCGCTGGGGCGGCAGAGCGCCGCCAGGTGCCGGAAGAGATTGCCAACCGCATCTGGGAGCTGATGGCAGCCTTCTCAGGCTACGGCTTTCCCAAGGCACACGCCGCTTCCTACGCCCAGGTGAGCTGGCGCTCGGCCTGGTGTAAGACCCACTACCCGGCATTTTTCATGGCTGCTGTGCTGGCCAACTGGGGCGGATATTACAGCCAGCGAGTGTACATGACCGAAGCGCGCCGCATGGGGCTCAAGCTGCGCCCACCCGAAGTGAACTACGCAGAACAGGAGTTCAGCGTGAAATTCCTGGATGGCGAGCCAGTGTTGTTCATGGGGCTCGACCAGGTGCACGAGCTCACCCACCGCACGCAAACCGCCATCCAGCACAACCGGCCATTCCGTACATTTGGGGATTTCATCAGCCGGGTTGACCCGCGCCCGGTGGAGGCTGAAAACTTGGTGAAGGTGGGCGCCTTGCAGAGTTTTGGCTCCATCCCGGCGTTGCTGCGGCAGCTGCAGCAGGGCGGCTGGAAAGCCGGGCAGCTTTCACTCTTTTCGCTGGGTGAAAACGCAATTGAGGATTGGAACCTGGCGCAGAAAGTGAGTGCCCAAGAGGAAATCCTGGGCATGGGGGTGGATGCCCACCCGCTTGAGCTGGTTCAGTCAAAGATCGATGATACAGGCGCGCTCAGCACGGTGGAGGCGGCCTCGCGCCTCGGCCAGCATGTCAAGGTAGCCGGAACTCGCCAAATCTGGCGGCGCAGCATCACCACACGGGGCGATTACATTTATTTCATGTCGCTGGAAGACCTGGAAGGTATGCTGGATGTGGTCATCACCTCGGATGTGTACCGCCATTCGAAGGTGGCTCTATCTACACCGGGGCCTTACGTGGTGGAAGGCATGGTGAGCCTGGATAACCAGCGTGCCGAGCCTGTGATTCGCGCCGAGCGTATCTGGGTGCTTACATAGTGATAGCGCTAAACCCGTGCAGGTAGATATGGCCATCGATCGCGAATCTTCTGTTAGGCGTGTGTTTTAAAAAAAATATGGCTTTGCCAATCGATTAAACAATGAGAGGCCGGCACTCACCGCTGGCCTCTCATTGCGATGTCCCCATTCAATTTCCCCGTTCTCACTTACACTGCCCTATAAACGCTGTCCCCCGAATTAGTTCTGATGGCAGTGATGGGTCCCCGACTGATTAAGATTAATTACCACCGGCAGTCGTCTTACACGGCATGAAGATCCGCATAGCCGGGATTCTTGCTGTAGTGCTGCGAGTCTTTTTTTATGATCTTTTCTACGCTATCCAGCAATACTTCAGGCGCAACGGGCTTCACCAGGACCTTCACTTTGGGTGATCCATTGTCCTGCTCCTTTTTGGCGATTTGCTGGTCACTGAGAATTAATACGGGCAGTTCTGGATATTCATTACCGCCACGCCGCGAGATCAATTGACCCGATTCGGCCGCATCGAGATCAAGGATCAGCAGTTGATAAACCCTTGTGTCACGCAGAGCTTGCAAACTATCATGAGAATCAGCTTTGGTGACATCATATCCAGCACGTTGAAGGATAAGGGCGATGGACAGCCGCAGATTTTGATCGTTTCCAACTAAGAGGATTGATGCAGGATGCTTGGCCATAATTGATATCTATGATTATTTTATCGACTTCTAAGCACAAAAAGATTTGAATTTGTTGGATTATATTGGTAAACTACCAATGTTTTTAATAAAACAAGTGAGACGGCTTGAAAGCGTCTCACTGTTTAATCGTCATTGTCAGCCAGGGCTACACTACCAGGCGGTAACCCATCCCGCGCACAGTGATGACCAGCCTGGGATGCCGTTGGTCGGCCTCCAGCGCCTTGCGGATCTCGTGCATCTGCCAGCGGGCAATCTCACGCGCTTCCGCCCGGCTGAGATGCTGGTACCCTTGCGATTCAGAGACTAATTTTTCGTAAGTCACCGTGTTGGGTGAATGCCGCACCAGCGTAACCAGGTAATCAAACGTGGAAGGCGGTAGGGAGATGCTGGCATCTTTGACCTGTACCGAATTAGTGTGCCTGTCGAGGAGCATGAATCCACATTTCAGGTAGCGAGAGGGGTCAGGCTCGGTGACGCCGGTTGTAATGGCGGCAGGGCGTGGCTCCTTGCCCTCAATTGATTGCAATTCGTTCAGCAAGTTCTGCATCTGGGCAGCGATTTCCCGCCGGCGAATGGGTCTTTCCTCCTTTACCAGCTCTTGCACGCGGCTGAGGATGCTTTCCGGGTCGATGGGCTTCAATAAATAATCGCGGGCACCCAATTTTACTGCCCCAATTGCAGAATCCAGGGTGGCATGGGCGGTAAGGATCAGGATGGGCATGTCGGGATATAGCTCTCTAATTTGTGGCAGAAGTTGGATACCGTTCTGGTCGGGCAGCTTGATATCCAGGAAAGCCAGGTCATATGCGCCGGCTCGCAGCAAGTGGAGCGCTTCGGCCGCATTGGCTGCAGTGGTAATCGCGTAACCTGCCCGTTGCAAGATCAACCCCAGGCTGCGCCGTAAATTGGGCTCGTCGTCAATGATCAGGATGGAGTGACTGGTGCTCATAGGTTCACCTCCTATTTTACCAGTTACTCAGCGCACGATGGGTAGCCAAACAATAAAAGTGGCGCCCTGCCCGGGATGGCTGTCGATGGTGATATTCCCGCCATGTTTTTGGACGATGTCATAACAAATGGACAAACCTAAACCAAGGCCCAATTCCTTCGTAGTCATGAACGGCTCGAAAATATGGGCCAGCACGTCTGGTTTAATCCCCGGCCCGCTATCATGTAGTACCACCCCTACCTGCGATTGGTCGGTCGATTGGATCATATTTACGGCTAATGTTCCGCCGGTGGGTTGCATGGCCTCAATGGCATTCATGGTGATATTCAGCAGCACCTCGATGATCTGGTCGCGTACGCAGCTCACCTGATAGGGCCTCATGGCCGGCGAAGACTGCCAGGTTACATGCGAGTTTTTCAACTGCGGGGTGATCAGTCCATGAACTTCTTCGACAATTGCCAGAAGGTCATGATTAACCATTGCTTGCTTGGCTTGCGGGCGATATAGCTGGCGCAGCTGCCCAACGATGTTAGATAAACGTTGTGTTTCAGACAGTGCCATCTCCACCGGTTCCATGCCAGGTGAATCATCAGCCAGGTCCTGGTGGATTAGATACAGGCAGTTTTTAATCGTCTGCAAAGGATTATTAATCTCGTGGGTCACCGAGCCAACCATGCGGCCAATGGCAGCATGTTTTTCGGCCTGGATCAGCTGGTTCTCATAGGTCTTCTTTTCAGTGATATCGGTGCAGGTGCCCACCCACGATAATACATTTCCATCCTTATCCTTGATGGGTACCCCGCGTAATTCAAAATTACCATATTCACCCGACTTACTCATTATCCGGCATTCAGTTTCATACGAAGCATAAGTTTCTAGGGCTGTGCTCCAAATTTTTTCCACCCGCGGTTGGTCGGCAGGATAGATTGCGTTCAGCCATCCGCGCCCCATGTGTTCATCCAGGCTTTGGCCGGTGAATTGCCTCCAGGTAGGGTTGTCTTCAACCACAGCTCCTTCGGCGTTGGTCTGCCAGACGATTTGGGCGGTGGCCTTTACCAGCGAGCGGTATTGCTCTTCGCTCTTGATCAACGCCTGCTCAGCGCGCTTACGTTCGGTGATGTCGCGCGCCGCGGCAAAAACCCCAGCCACCTTGCCTGACTGGTCCCGGTAAACTGAGGCATTATAGGTGACTGGTGTGATGTGGCCGTCGCGGTGCTGGATTTCCAGCTCATAATCCAGCAGCACCCCGCTCTCAAAGACGCGTTGATAGCCCCTGCGTGCTTTTTCTGGCTCGGTAAAGTAATTATGGAAGTCCTGCCCAATTAGCTCGTCACGCTTGTACCCGGTGATGGTCTCAGTAACCGAATTAACGTCGCCAATTTTCCCGTCAGCTGTGATGGTCACCAGAGCGTCCAGGTTGGCTTCGAGCAGGCTGCGGTTATAGGCATTCAGAGTGCGCAGTTGTTCCTCAGCCTTTTTGCGGTCGGTGATGTCGATGCCCAGCTCCAGGATCATCTTCGAGCCATCCGCATCCTGGAAGGGAAAGTCGAACACATCATAGATGCTCCCATCTGGCCCCGTCCACTCCCAATGATGCTCTTTACCGGTGTTCAGGACCGTGAATGTTTCGCAATTCGCACAGGGTGCATCCAATCCAAAAAGGTATTCGTAACAACGCCTGCCGTCATCTACACCAAAGCGCTCTCGGAAATAACGGTTGGCGAAGGAGACATGGTAATCAGGAGTTAACAATACCGTGTATGCGGGTAATATTTCCAACACATTGTTGAAACGCTGCCGCTCAGCCACCAGGTTGCGAGACTGCTCAATCAGCTCAGCTTCTGCCCTTTTCCGTTCGACGATTTCTTTGGTAAGGTCCTCATTGGCCTTTAAGAGTTCCTGGGTGCGCTCCTGGACAGTGGCCTCCAGTTCTTCATATACACGCCTGAGCTGCTCTTCGGCCCGGATACGCTGGCTGATGTCATTATAGGTTATGACGATCCCATAGTCCTCGAGTGGAAGAGGCGCCGCCGTGACGCTGAGCCATGTGATTTGCCCACCGTCTTTCACAACCCCCAACTCAACGTCCTCGACGCGGCGCTGTTCTTTCAGCGCACGCACGCTGGCAAATTCCTCCACGGGCATGGGGGTCCTATCTGGGCGGAGGATCTTCCATTCTTCTCCAGAGATTTGCCGGCGCTTATGTTCTGCTTCAGGCAAGCCCAATAAGCGGGCAGCCTCCTGGTTGGATTCCACAATTTGGCCATTTTGGTCCGAAATAGTGATCCCCAGGGGAAAGGAATCGAAGAGTACGGCATACTTGGCCAGGTTAATCTTTAATTTTTCTTCCATCTGCTTGTGGGGGGTGATGTCGAGGAAGATGGTGGCAAATTGGTTGGGCGCGCAACGGTAGGCAAATACCTGGTAACAGCGATTTAAGGTGGAAGAATGTTGCTCAAATTCGGCCGGTTCACCAGTAAGCACTACCTCGCTATAGGCATTAACCCAGCTATCACCTTCTGCCGGTAACACCTGGCGGTAGGTTTTGCCAAGGATGTCGTCACGGCGTAGGCCGGTCAGCCGCTCGAATGCCGGGTTAGCTTCCAGGAAGCGGTAATCGACCGGCTTGCCGTTTTCGTCTCGGATCAGCTCGTGAATGGCGAACCCCTCGGTCATGGATTGGAACAGCGAGCGGTAGCGCTCCTCGCTTGTACGCAATGCTTCTTCAGCCTGCTTGTGCTGGGTAATATCATAGGCATATACCTGGATCGTATCGTACTCCGAGGAATAAATGATGGTCTTATCAAATATGTGGCCCTGTATCTGAATTTCCGCAAACGATTGTAGAACTTGATTTTCTTTCGCTTTGGCATACATCGATGCAAAATCATCCAGCAGAAAGGCATATCCATCAGCAATCCCCAGCTGGAGCAGTATATTTTGCGCAGCTTGGTTTCTATATATTAGTTTTCCATCACGGTTAAACTCGAATATCGGGACGGGGTTTAAGTCGGGGAAGGAAGCCAGGCGGCGATAAGCATGATTTTGCTTATCTAGCTCGGCGATCTCGGTTTTCAACCTGGCAATGGTTGCGTTCACATCGTTCTCACTCATAAATGCATACTCCTAAAACGATACCTGTCCTAACAACCTGTCATCCTGGAGCAATAAAAATCAGCCGGATGGCTGATCGTTCTCATTCGTAAATTTTTTCGCCCTCGGCAGCGGCATTCGGGGCATCGCTCTCTACATCACGAGCTGATGGTGAGCCGGCGAGCAATTCGCGGTAATACTCATGCTGGATGACCAGGTCCATGATCTCGTTGGTGCCTGTCCAGATGGTCATCAGTCGGGCGTCGCGCAGCAGGCGCTCGATGGGATAGACGTTGGTATAACCGATGCCGCCCATGACCTGCATGGCATCATTCACTACCACCCACGCGGTGTCGGTGGCGAATTTCTTAGCTTCCGAAACCATGCGTCGTATGAAACCGGAGTTACCCAGGCTGTCGATACAGCGGGCGGTCTCGTATACCAGGGCACGGGCGGCATCCAGGCGTGTGAGGCATTCGGCGATCTTGAAACTGACCCCCTCGAACTGGCGAATCTTCTGCCCAAAAGCCTTACGGCGGTCGGAATAGCGGGCGGCAATCTCCAGAGCAGCGCGTGCCAGGCCCAGTGCACCTGCGGCACTGGTCATCCGCTCGGGGATCATCATCTGGTTGAAAATATCATTGCCGGCGTGCTCCTCGCCGACCAGGTTCTGCACGGGAACTGCCACATTGCGAAAGTAAACCCGCCCGGTACCCCCGCCCCGCGTTCCCATCAGTCCGTACACGTGCTGCACTTCCACTCCCGGCCCACGCTCCACCAGCAGCGTGCTGATGGCCTTGTGCCCACTGTTCTCGGCGCTCGACCGGGCATATACAAGGAACAGGTCGGCGCCTTCGGCGCCCACGATAAAACGTTTCTGGCCTGACAGGATGTAATTGTCGCCTTCGCGATGCATGGCAGCCGTGGCGCCAAAAAAGTCAGAGCCGCCTCGCGGTTCGGTAAGCGCTTCTGCCACGGTCAATTTGCCTGCCAGCACAGGTGCCAGATATCTACCCTTCTGCTCATCCGTTCCGAACACCTGGATTGCCTCACCAACGATAGAGGGTAATGAATACAGGCAGGCCAGGCTGGCGCCCAGCACACCGATCTCCTCCAATGCCAGCACCTCATGAGACCAATCCAATCCTCGCCCACCCCATTGGGTTGGAAAACGCAAGCCCAGCAGGTGTTGAGCCGCAAGGTCTTCAATATATTGGCGTGGGTAGCGCACTTGCTCCGCATCCATGTCTAGCAACAGCTGGCGCGATACTTTGTGGCGCGCAAAGTCGCGAGCTTCGTCACGCACGCGTCGTTGTTCAGCGGTCAACACGAAATCTGCCATATCTCACCACCTCGTTTCTATCGGGCTGCACAGTTTTACCCTGTTGATCTAAGTACCATCGCAGCAATCCTTTACTACCTGCCGGGACAAGAATCTGGCTCACAGCCAGGAGATATTACAACTCACTGTGCGTCACTGGTGTTTCGATTGTATCACCAGTGATGATTAAAAAAAATGAGCTGTCCTTCGTTAAAAACAGCCCAATTTATACAGCCGAGGTTAATCAGTAAAATCAGGTCAGTAACATGTCTCCACTAATGCCAGATATAGGGGATGCGCACCTGGTAAGCTGGCAGCACCGGCACGCCCAGCTGTCCGGCGAAGGCTGCCGTGGCCTGCATTTGTTTCAACAGGTAGCCGGCATTGATGTGAGTGATGCTGTCATTGGGTGAGTGTATATAGGGGTTCTTATCGCCATGATAGTCCTCGATTTGCACCGCAGCGATGATTCCCTCCGCACGGAAGGGACCTTCATCCCCTCAACTACAGTCTGATTCCACCTGGGCGGTCAGGTTGAGCTGGTAGGCCTGGATGATACCATCCAGCAGCCCCACAAAATCCAGGGGTTGGTCTCCATTCCACAACTCCATCAAGCCGTCATTGTTAGAGTCGTAACCCACCATATCCACATCCACCACGTAAGAGATGGCATCCAGCTGTTCCTGGGTGAGCTGGTCGACGTAATAGTGCACACCCAGCGCCCCCTGTTCTTCACCCGTCGAGAATAGCAGCACCAGGGTGTTGTGGAACGGGCGGTTCTTGATGATCTTGGCTAGCTGCAGCAGGTCGACTACACCGCTGCCATTGTCGTCCGCCGCTGGCGCATCAGCCTCGCCATCCAGGTGGGCCACAAAATAAATCTCATTTTCAGGATGCAGGATACCCGGCTTGCGGATGATCAGGTTTTGGTCGGCATAACTGCCCCTGCTCCAATTTTGGACCTCCACGCTATAGCCCATGCTTGCCAGCTGTGCCAGCACGTAATCCTTGGCCCATTGAAGCCCTTCGCTACCGGTGAAACGGTTAGTGATGGTGTAGCAGCCCTGGGGGAGGCAAACTGGTTCTGCACCGCTCAGTTTGCGCAGGTCCGACAGCGCTTTTGGCTGGTCCACCTGGCCGATCATCGCCCACACCACGTTGTTGGGCACCACGACTGTTGTATGGGGTAGCACCTTGGTGACGGACGGCCGGGTGATAAGGTCGTGAATCAAGCTCGGGATGTTGCTGCTATACCCGATGATAAATGCCAGGGCTACGAGAAATGGTGGAATGAGCAGGATGGTTTTTTTCATTGCGCTATGCAGTGTGTGGCAAGGTGGATTTTTATGATCTCCAGGTTGTTCTCGCCTGAGCATATATTACCATATTCCTGGGATGGGTCGGAAATTTAACAACGGGAAGCCGTTGAATAGCCGGATTTCGCCACCGGGCTGGGTCAGGCTCTTTCAAGCCATTCCTCGCGCCAGAAGAACAGGCAAGATCGGTCACAATTGCCGTAGAATTCTGTGCCGGTGCACATCACACCTTCCAGCAGCACGATGCCGCGTGCATTCTTGATTTTATAATTACGCTCGTCCACAAACCTTGCCACTACCTTGAACACTTTTTGGGTCGTGCCGCAATAAGGCTGCATCACGTTCAGGAAGCTGCACCCTTTTAGCTTGCCTTCTTCATCCAGGGTGGCCTGTATTTGCTGGTAAGAGCGCACCCTGACTAATTCACCCGCTTTCAGGCCCAGTGAACCTGGTGAAAAATTTATCTCCTCCTCCATTTTTTCCGGCAGTTGGCGCTCATTGCGCCACACAACATTCAGGTGCAACATCTTTTTAAGCGCCCGCCGGGCATTCATGCTCAGGTGTCGCCTGAAGAACAAGCGTACCTGGCTCAACAGGGGCAGGTTCGAGGCGCGACCCAGCCCTTTTTCGCCCTCGATTCCGGCAAAGGATTGCATCTGGCATCCGAGGTTGACAAAATCATGTTTCTGGGTGCCCATTGTCATATTCTCCATATTAATAAAGTGAGCTTCTCCAATGATACCGCCAGCAGAGTGGTTAAAGGTTAAGGTGGATTTACCACCCGGGGTGAGCTGAACAGCGTGGCCTTCCGAGCCAGTGTATAGGCTATTTTGCTGAGCTGCAGGCGTAACGGGGCGTGTACGCAGATGTTTCGCCCATAGTTCACCAGCTGCCCACCAAATTTAGCCTTGAAATCGCGCGGGCCATAGGTATCGGCGGGTTTCCCTGCGCCGTTAAAATCAAACTGGTCATAGCCATGGGCTTTTCCCCATAGGAACGCCTGCCATTTGAGCAGCTCGCCCGGGTTAAATGCATTGTAATTGCGGTCGGTGCCCGAGTACCAGGCCAGCATTTTGCCCTTGAATAGCAGCACAAATGAGCTCCCGATGTAGCTGTCGCCTGCACGCGCCAAAAATACCTTGCACATCCCGCGAGGTGCCAGCAGGTCATAAGCAGCCTGGAAAAGGCTGACATCTGCCAGTGGCACCTTTACCCGCTGGTACACTTTTTGCAGTTGCTGGTAGGCGAGGGGGATTTTTTCACCGTCGGTGATCTCCTCGATGGAGGCGCCTCTGCTCATTGCCAGCCGCAGGCGCTGCCGGCCACTTTTGCTGATATTGTGCCACAGCTTCTCTTCCGGCAGGCTGAGGTCCACTAGGTAATCCAGGTGGTCTTCATGGGTATACCGGCAGGTATTGAAGATTGGCTGAATAGCGCTCACGTCAGCCAGATGGCGCAGCTCGGTGAACAGGAACCTGCCCTGCATCTCACGCCGGTATGCTTCCAAAAGCTGTTGCAGCGCATTTCTCCCTTCCGGGCCTGCCGCGCAGATAAGCCCACCATATGCCACTGCCCGGGTGGTGAAAGGGTAGAGCAGGCTGTTTTGCAGGGTGACCTGCACAAGGGGCATCAGCGCCAACAGCGAGTTATGCGTATCCACCGCTGCCCATAACACAGGCCGGTGCCCTGCTGCCCTGGCAAACACTTCGAACATCCCGGGGGTGTGGAATATGTTTCCTTGGGGGTGCCGGTGCACGAATTCGTGCCAGGTACGTTCATCAAGAGAATGAACGATGCGGTAAGCCATATCAGTCGCCCGGCTTTAACCGGGATTATTCTCCGTTTTTGAAGGTTTTTGTGCCACCCTGGCCCGCTTTCCATGCCCGCCTAGGTTATCTACCAGGCTCACATAGCCAGCGCTGAGCTCAGCCCAGTTGTAGCGCTGGTTGAATTTTCGGCTGCCCAGGGCAAGCTCCGTGCGCCTTTCGGGGTGCTGGTATAAGTGGAGGATGCAGCGGGCCAGGTCGCGAACATCGTCAGGGGTGAAAAATTCACAGTTGGTATCGGTAAAAGTTGCCTCTATGGCCGTGGTGCGAGAGGCCACGGCGGGCATACCCAGGGCTGCATATTCCATCAGCTTGGTGGGCAGCAGGCTGTCAGTGAACACATCAGCCCGGTAGGGCACCACCGCTAGGTCACAGCCCAGGATGACAGCGGGCAGCTCTTCTGCCTGGCGTTTGGGCACCAGGGTCACATATTCCTGAAGGTTGGCTTGCTCGATCATCCTGAAGAGGTCGGGCAGAAAATCACCCTGCCCGGCCAGGGTAAGGTGAAGGCCGGGTATTGAGCTGCGCAGCTGGTCAACCGCCTGCACCAGCAGGTCGATGCCATACCTGTGCCACATTCCGCCGTGATAGATCAGCTTGAAACCATTGCCCCTGGTCGTACACTCCTGGCGGTCATCTATCGGGTGAAAGACATGCTCATCAGCCACATTCATCAGCACGCTGCATTTCTCCACCGGCACACCCCGCCCAATGAGCGCCTTGCGCCAGTGCTCGCTGACGGTGATCACGTGGTCGGCGAAGCGGCACGAAACCCGCTCTTGCCAGCAGATCAGCTTTATTATTCTGGAATGACCACTGCCAAAACGGCCGTTAAAAAACTCCGGCATCAGGTCGTGCAGGTCCAGGATGATCGGTATGCCTTGCAGCTTTTGGATCAGGCTACAAAACACCAGAAAATCCGGCAGGTTATGCACCTGGACTGAACGGTAAGGCTGCCTGGCATGCAGCTGATTGATCTTAATAAAGGCTGACAGGAAGAACCGTAGATAGTCTAATAATTTTTGCCTCAGGCTTTCTGCCTTTGACCTCGGCACAGGGAAGTGAAATTTCAGGCGGTGGATCACCACTCCCTTATAAGTGTCCACGGCCGGCTCTCCAGGATGGCGCTTGCAAATCACATCGACCGCGTAGCCGGCTCGCAGCAATGCTTCTGCTTCGCGCTGCACACGGGTCTCTCCCAACGGGTACTGGTTGAATACCACCATGCAATGGTGTTTGGATTTATCCCTGCCCATTAATATCTTCCATGTCACTAATCGCTTAGCGGTTAACCCCACGCACGAAGCGGCTGACTAACTGGCGATTGCTGCTCCAGGCGAAACTTATCATTTTACGTGCCAGCCACCTGGGTCGCAGGATGAAAATGTTGTCGTAGGAAGGTGGGAATGTGTGCATGGGTCCGAAGCCCAGCTTGTAACGGGCGATGCCTTTTTCCTTGCACTCGGGGGGTTCTTTGTTCTGCAGCAGTGCATTGGCCACCACCGGCGATATACCTCCCAGGTCGCAAAATCGGTAGCCCTGCTGCTTGCCCCACAGCATGGCGTGCCAAAACAGCAGGTCGTTGGGGCGCTTGTCCACATGCTGGCGGGTGGACCCGGCCCAGGCATAAACCACCTGCTGGCCAAAATACACTGCCATCAAGCCGGCCAGCAGCTCGTCGCCGAAATAAGCCAGCCACAGCTTCATGGCGCCACGCGGCGCAAATTGCCTCCACGCTTCCTGGTAATATTCCTGGCTGTAGTGGACGAACTCACTGCGCAATTCCGTCATCTGTTTCAGCTGGCAGAAGGCAGGTAAATCGGCTTCGCCACCTTCCTGCACCGTCACCCCCCTCGATTGAGCAGCGCGTATATTTTGTCGGGTGGTGCGCTTCATCTGGCTGAGGATTTCATCTTCAGTGCTGCTTAAATCGATCAGCACGGTAGATGGTGGGATGATATAGTAGCTGCTGGGAGCATAGCGATGTGCGATCAGCGGTTGCATATATTCAGGCAGGTCGTTGGGTGGCTGGATGCTTAACAGCAGGACGATGTGCTTCCTTGCAAAGTTTTCGATTTCCACCAGCAGCCGTTCCATAACATCCCTGCGCCCTTGGCTAACCACTGGGCCCTTGGAGATGTAACCAATCTGTCCCCATAGCGGCAGCCGGCGAAGCAGCAGCTGCGCTCCGCCAATGATCTGCCCGTGCTCCTTCACCACGAAGCGCCTCGCTTGCCAGCCGAATTTCATCTTGAGCAGGCCCCACAGGCTGCTCTGAGTGTAGTGCCCGGCAGGTTGAGCGGCAAGGAACGCATCCCAATCCTGGCCATCGTCAGCCGGCATGAAAATCGAGCTATCCATGAACCTTCTGGAGAGAGCTGGTCATCGGTCACTTACCCAGGATGCGCAGGGCGAAATCCCACAATGTAAACGCGTCGATATCGCCGGTGATGCACAACGCACTGGCATAGGCGTTCGGCCAGTAACCCAGGCGTACTACAGGGCGATCAGACTTTCTGATTATTTCCATGATACGGCGTTCGTCAGTACCGGCAAAATCGGGCTGCTCGATGTGGCAGCCGTAGAGCTCCTTATCGGGTGTGGGTTCGACCGCAAAGCCCAGTTGTCGCAAATGGCTGATCAACCCGGGTGGGCTGGATGGCGCCACGCCAACCAGCGGCCGGAGCGGCGAGTGAAAATTAAAGCACCTGGCGTGCACCACACTGTATCCGTTCATCCATGCGCTGGTTGGCGCTTCGGTGGATACTCCCCTGGCCAGCACAGTGAGCCCTTGAGGGCCGTTTACCAGGCATTGATAGTGATCATCGCCCTGGTATGATATTTCAAACCGGGCTTGGCTGCGGGCACGCCACCAGGCAGCCACTTCATTCAACTGGGCGCACCAAACAGCGGGTGAACGGCGGCGGGCTTCTGCCAGCAGTGCCGCGAGAGGGTCTGTACACAAGGCAATGCGTTCGGGGTGCAGCTGGAGGGTGAGCAACTCGCCGTGCCGGTACGATTGCGCCAGCATGTTGAGCCAAACCCGCCTCACCAGCTCGGGTGTGCATCCCTTGCGATCGACGAGCATTTCATCATCGGGTAGTGAGACGGGGATTTCTACCAGCCCGTCCACCAGCCTGGGCAATGAGAGCCGCTGGCCTGATTTCCATGGATCGTAACTGCACAGAGCACGAGTATATCCGGCGGGAGATGGGAGGCACGTGTCCGGGTCGACGTTTTCCCACAGGAAGGGCTGGTTGCTCACATACGAAAAACCTGCTGAGGCGAGGGCAGAATGGAGCTCGCCTGGTCGGCTCAGGTAAGGGGAGCGGAACCCGGCTGGTGAGAGGCCTGCTTTGGTGAAATTTTTCCGAGCGGTCCGTAAGTGCCAGGCGATGGCGCCATCTTTCATCAGGCTGTAATCGTTATGCGTGTAGCCGTGAACTGCAAACTCGATGTTTGTCGACAGGTATCTATTTATCACTTGCCGGTATCTACTAAGGGAGATGGCTGTGACGGGGACCGTTGCCGGGCAATCAAATTGCTCCAGCAGTTCAGAAAATTGGTGCAGGGAGCGCTCCATTGGTGTGGCTGTCAGCCCATAACGCTTAGAAATGGCATGCAGTCGTTGGCACAGGGCTTTTATATCGCGCGTGCGTGCTGCTGTGTAAATTGGACTTAATCTCATGGGATGGGTACCGTGTCGGACCTGGACAATAAATTCAAACCACTGGCTGGAAATCGTGCATTTCTTGAAAAATAGCTGCCAGCTGAGCGGCAGTGGCGTGAATATCATACTCCTCCAGAATTGTATGACGGGCGCGCTCGCCCAGCCTGAATCGCAGCATGGATTCATCGATCAGTCGCTCGATTGCCCTGGCCAGTGCCTGGGCATCCCGCTCAGGCACCAGCAAGCCGTTGAGCCCGTCCTGCACCAGCTCAGGGGTACCGGCAACCGGCGTGGTGACCACCGGTAGCTGCATCGCCATGGCTTCAAGCAGTACATTGGGCATGCCGTCACGGTCGCCCGATTTGGCCACCAGGCAAGGCAGGACAAAGATATCACTGTGCCGGTACAGTGCCCGGATCTCGTCGATCGTCTTTTCACCGGCCAGTGAGACACACTCCCCCAGCCTCAGGGCAGCAACCTGCTGTTGTAGCTCATCCTGCGCACCCTCGCCGACAATGGTGCATGCGAAGGTTTTGCCTTTTTGGGCCAGCAGGGCACAGGCGTCCAGCAGGTAGCTGAAGCCCTTTTTCTCAGTCAGCCTGCCCACTGAGATAATGCGAAGCCGGTGATCATCTCGATTTGGTGCAGCGGGGGTGAATTCTCGGGGGTCCAGGCCGTAGTGGACGATGTGGATGTCTGTCGAATGGTCATTTCCAGCCAGCCCTGCCAGGAATTGCCGGTGGTATTCCGACACTGTGACAACGCCTGAGGCCAGCGCCAGCTGCCGGCGCACGCACTCGGGTTTGCGGCGGAAAATGTCCCAGGCATGTGCATGCAGGGTGATCGGGATCCCCACCAGGTCGGCAGCCACCTGACCCGCCATCGCATTCAGCCACACAAAATGGGCGTGGATATGATCAACACCCATTTCTTGTAGCTGCCTGGCGAAGTAAACTGCCTTGGGATACAATGCCAGGGCCATCAGGCAAGTTTTAGGTTCCGGAGAAGCCTGCCAGACGGTTCGCCAGAGAGCGTGCAAGTATTTTATCGGGACGCGCAGCAAGAAGTGAAGCTGTGCCAGCAATACACCGGTTGAAAAAAGCCGGGGGCTGTAATGGGTGTAAGGCAGCATTGCCTGCACCTGCTGGTGCATGGTGCGGGAGGGCAATGGCGGGAAGATGGAGAACACTTGCACATCAACGTTCATATCACGCAGCAGGCACATTTCGCGCAGGATGAACGTCTCGGTCAGGCGGGGAAAGCGCGATAGGAAGTAGGCCACTTTAAGCGGGCTGGGCATGGCAGGGTAGTTTGTAAAGCTGGTTCGTAGGGAAATTGGATCGCTTTAGGGTAGAAATATCTATAATGTACTTACAAAACTTGCCTCGGTCAGCGCTTGATGGAGGGCAGAAAGGCGGTGTAAAGATTGGCGTATAAGTTGCCGGTGCGCTGGAGCAAGCCCTCGATAACCGTGTCGATGGTGATGGTATTTTCGATCACCCGGGTTTTATTGGTAGCCACAGATACCTGGTATGAAATATCCACCGTCAGATCAGCTGGCAGCACACCGCTCCACGTGATTACCCCGGCATGCTCGGTGGCAACCCCTGATGATGCTGTGAGCGTGCCCGGGATGAAGGTGATGCCTGCCGGGATAGGGTCGCTCAGGGAAATGCTGTCATCGATTGGGGTTAGGCTTGAGATGTGAATTACAAAGGTGGCCGTTTCACCCTGGCTGACCGATATGGGTGGGCCTTCGATATGACTCCTCCCAAAAGTGGAGATGTAAGATGCGCTTCTCTGCAAGTCATGGCGGCCCATCGGCCATGGCAGGCGGGTTGGGTCATAGATCCCGGGGGTATCCCAAACGAAGACCTGCCCGGTGATGCTGGCAGCCAGGATATCCAGGTCTCCATCGCTGTCCAGGTCCGCCAGGGTGGGTGCGGCGCGTATGCCGGGAGTGGGAACTACCAGGGGAAAGCCATCCACCACGCTGCCATCGGCGTGCAAAGCCCATAAACCCACCGGGCCATCCCAATCACCTCCACTTACCGGCACATAGCTGCCGAAGACAACCTCCAGCTCACCATCGCTATTGATATCACCGATCACCGCTTCGCTGGCATACAGGCTGTGGCCCTGGGCGTAATCGAAGGCCCACAGCAAGGATTGTTGCACATCATATGCACGTATCCAGCCATCCATGCCCGAGGCGATGATCTCCAGCTTGCCATCCCCATCTAAATCGGCCACCGCAGGTGATTTTTGGGGCAGCTCATCCTGCACCAGCACCCCATCTCCCAGGGCGGGAGTCTGCCAGTTATCCAACCGGGTGCCATCTGAATTCAAAACCAGTAAGGCGCTGTTCTTCACCTCGGTCGACGAGCCTGGCCCTGAGATGTTGCCCATGACGATGTATTCCGTACTACCGTTGCCATCCAGGTCTGCCAGCACTGGTGCACTAAGCCCGTGAACCACGCGGTAATCGGTTTGATAATCGCCCTCATTGGCATCCAGGTAGGTCTCGATAGGCCAGCCTGTCAAAGGGCTGCCTGTCGCCGGGTAAGCGTTCAGCATGTGGTGGTCCCTGGCAGCAGCAATCTCGGCGGCACCATCCATGTTTAAGTCGCCGGCTGCAATGGCCCCGTAAAAGCCCGCCGCAGTAAGCTTGCTAGGCCAGTCGCCGCTCACCAGGTTGCCATCCGCCTGCCAGGCATATAAATTGACCGGTATAACTCCCCCGCCCGGGTTCCCTGATGCATTATTGGTTGTGCTGGCCAGAATTTCATAGTCCTGGTTACCGTCCAGGTCAGCCAGTACCACCGAGGTGACTTTACAATCACTATTGGAATACAGCGGGTTCCAATCCACGTTAGACGGCCAACCACTGAGCAGGGCACCATTGGGCTGCCATACAAAGACCCGGCACTGCCCTTCCGGGGGGTTGGGTGTACGCGTGCCGGCCACAATTTCCAGCCCTCCATCTCCATTCAGATCGGCCAGGGCAAGCTGGTTGTATATATAGCGGTCTCCAGTGGCCAGTGGATAACCCGCTAAGGTCGCCCCGGTTTTATCCCAACCATTCACCTCATCCCCGGCGCCAACTAAAAGCTCGTTTTGGCCGTCCTGGTCAATATCTACCACGGTGGGTGATGACAGATACACCCAGCCCGTGGCTGCTACCGGGAATCCTGCCTGGAAGGGGTAAGCGGCCGCGCCGTCTTGCGTTAAGCCAAAATCATCGAACCAAAAAGTGCCGGTGGTATCGGTGTACAGGAAGACCCGGATGCGCACCAGGGCGGCATCGGGCGTGGTCTGGAAGCGGTAGCTGGTGAGCGACCAGCTGTTGTCCCCGCTGCCCACGTTGGTGTAGGCGATCAGCCGAAGTCCGGTCTGGGTGTTGTTGCTGGTGTACTGGTATATCGAGACCGAGGGAGTTTTACTGGCCGTTTCTGTGCGCATCCAGAAAGCAAGCGTGTAAATGGAAGATGCCTGCACAGGTACATAGGCAGAATAGATGCTGGCGGTTTCGTCGCCTGATGTGCGGCTTATACGTGCTGAATGGTTGCCATCATGGGCTGTGCCCCCATCCCATACCCAATCCTCGCTAGGCCAGTCCCAGCCGTTGGAAGGCTCAGCGGGGTTAATTTCAAAGCTGTAATTGGGGATGCTATCAAGGATGAGCTGAGATGTATCACGCCCGTACGCGCCAGCCTGCGGGATAACCAGAAGTATGATGACTGCCAGCCACAGAAACCTTTTCAAGGTTCTCTCCGCAAACAAAGTTATTAAATCCAACCCAAAAGGCATATAATATTGTGGATTTTATCATCGCGAATAACCTTTTTACGGAGCTCTTACCTTACAATATTGCAAGGTGAGTGTTTTTGGTTCGGTAGCAAGATTAAGGCAGGTCTTGCAAGGTGATTATCCCGGCACCTCCTTGGCCGGCAATCTGGACGACCTCGGCATCCAGCGGATATTCTGCAGCCGAGCGCGGCTTGATCAAAAACCCGCGTACAGCACTGGCGGCGATGCAAGTGTGGGCATATAGGCTCACCAGCGTCTTACGCAGGCTGCGTTTCCGCACGACGAATACGGCCAGGAAAATGACCTGGATCAGAATCCAACCGCCCAATATGGCGCCATTATTCGTCAAAATCGTCGCTAATAAAGTGGCCAGGGTCATAAGCATGGCCAAAAGGTAGATGAGGAACGAACCGCGCTCATTCAGATAGGTCCAAAACAGGCGTGTTCCCAGGGTATAGCGCGGCACCTGCCCGAAGCCCAACCACATGTCCAGCCGCATCCGTCGGCGGCTATATGCCATCGATTGTGGAGGCACGCAGTAATGCCTGCTCATCAAGTACGGCAGCTGCACCACCTTATAGCCGGCATTGCGGATGCCCAGGCTCATGAATACCCCCTCTTCGCCGCGGATATATGGTTGGAACCCTCCCATGGCTTCAATGGCACTACGGCGGTACACAGCTGCACCGCCCACATACCTCACTTCGCGGATTCTGTCACCCCGCTCGTGATGCACATCCTGCTCACCAATGATCTGGTCGTGCTCCATGAAAATATCACGGTAATATCCACCCACGGCTCCCACCTCATCGTGCTCATGCATATATGCCAACGCGTGGTCTACCCAATTTGGGTCCAGCTCCATATCGCCGTCCATGTGAAGCACAAGCTCACCCCGCGTGTATTGCATGCCAATCAGGCGGCCTGCCCCCACCGATAAGAACCAATCTGCGGGTAAACGCACGATGCTGATGGGATATTGCTTCGCGATTGCCACCGTGGCATCGTTGGAGGCTGAATCCACCAGCAAGATCTCGGCATTGGGCTGGTTCCTGGTTGCTCGCAGCGCAGATTCTATCCCCCGGGCAATGTTTTGGGCTTCATTGCGCGTGATAATCACGATCGATAACTCGACGGGCATACGGCCGGTAGGCTCTTTCACCATTTCAGCTCACCATCTCCTGGCGTCCGCCTGATCAATAAACCCTGAAGATCGGCCTGCTTTCGCCAGTTGCGCCACTATCGTTGGTTGCACCAATGAAATCGGCATTTTTCAAACCGGTTTGCGCCATGATGTACTCCACGAATTCTTCAGGTAAAAAGTCCTTATAAGCACGATCCATCTGGAATTCATCGCGGGAAGGCGGCTCGAAGAAAAGCTCGCCCATATGCAGGCTGCCCAGCAAATCCACAAGTCTCAGGAAATCCGCTCGGGTTTTTACGAAATGGTGGAAAATGCTCAGCGCCAGGACGACATCGAAGTAGGTGTTGCGTATCTCTAAAGCATCGAAAATCGACGTTGTGATGATCTTAAAGCTGCGATTTTCAGCCCTGGCCAGGCGTTTAAGGAAATAGGCCGTGGGAGGATGGTTTTCAACAGCGTAACAATCAAACCCCAGCTCTTCGAAACGGTGGCAAAAATAACCCAGGTTGGCGCTAATATCCAGCAGGCGGCCTCGCTCAACCGACACACACGCGGAGATTAACTGGAAGCCATGCTCACACCCATGGGCCGCGGGAATATCGGCGAAATCGGGATGGGTGACCGGCTGATACAATTCACAGCCTTTGGTGGAGGCATCGTCTCGCGCATAAGATAACAGCTCATCTCTTAACTTAACCCAATCGGTATGCCTGACGGCAATTTTCATCGGGATCTGCGGTATGCCCAGAAGCCTGGCAATTGCCAGCCGGTGGGCGCCATCGCTGAACAACAGGTCGCCATGGCGCCCAATGCTCACTGCCACTTCTTCCTGGGCAGCTAGCCGACCCGGCACTTTTCCCTCCCTCAGCAATTCCTTTTGCGACTTGTAGCCGTTCAGGTGGATGTCTTGATAAAGCGCTTCGATACGCTGGCATTTCTCAATCAAATCCTGCTCATTTCGGCATCCATAATGAGCGATCCCCGCGTTCAGGTCGACCAAGATACGCTGGTAAAACAGGGTGTCTTCCCACTTATTTCCTTCCTGGCATACCTGCCGGATGGCGAGGTACAGATCAAGCGAATCGAATCTTTTTTCCAGCAAGTCCCATTCACCGCCCAGAGCCATGCCATTGAAATCGCGCAGGTTAAATTCCTGTAGCGCCGCATAGACGATTTTCTGCGGCGCGACCCAATAAACCCTGTCCACCTCCCCCGGTTTAACCTGTACGGCTGATCGGCCGTGTAAGGCGGCTTCTAGCGACCACTTGACTCTCCACAAGCAGAATTTAAGAGGTCGCCAAATCTTGATCATGATGCCCTCGCCAGGGCGGAATTTGATCACCCGCGAGCGAATGGTGGATTTAAAGCGCATCCATCCGGTTCTTTTTCGCTTATAAGGCTCGCTTCTCTCGGCAGCAGTATCTTCGATCATCATGCTTTGTCAACCATCAATTCCACCCCTGGGAACCATGCTCAGTAGGGATGTTTTTTATTCCTTAAGCTCAAATAATACAGCAGCTTGCTCCACCGGCAAGCGTTTATTCGTGCGGCTCAGGATATGTTTAACCAGGAGCAAATCATCAGCAGAAAATGCCCGTAGTACCCACAATGCCGCGAAATAAACCAGCGTTGCTGTGGGGATGATCAAAAAGAGGTGAAACCGGGGCAACAATAGCCAGGCGCTGGCTCCCATGACCATTGAAGCAGTCACCAACCGCCAGCTTAATTGCAGCAGGGGAAGAGATTGGTGGTTACGCCGCACGAAATATACGGAAAATATGGCATACAGCAGGTTTCCCCCCAGGAGGGCCAAAGCTGCCCCATCTATCCCCAGTGACGGGATCAGGCCAACTGCCAACAACACCTGGGCGATTTCAGTGATGAGTTGCACGCGAAACACCACGTGCTGCTCGCTGCGCACATACAGCACCCTGTATAGCACCGTGTTGCAAAACGCCAAGGGCAGGTACCAGGCCAGTATCCGTAACGCGCCGATGGACTGGTCGAAGCCGCTGCCATAGAATAGCGGGATGGTTCTACCGGCGGTCACCATGATACCCACGGCGAGGGGCAAAGCCAGTGTGAGTAGGTATTTCAACGAGCGGTTTTGCAAACTCAGTGCTTTTTGGCGTGATTCCTGGAAAGTGGCGGCCATCACCGGGAAGGTTGCTGTCATGTAGCTGGTGGAAATCATCGACCAGACGGTGACCAACTTCAGCGCCGCGCTGTAAAATCCCACCTGGGTTTCGCCGAGCAGCAGGGAGAGAATGATCACTTCCGATTGCGAGAACAGGGCATTTAGCATGGTTGTGCCGGCAAAATACTTCAGCTCGCGCAGCATATTTACTAGGAATTGCCAGTTGAGCTCCAGGCGAGGGGTTGCCACGTAATGCCACAACAATAAAAAGTTCATCAGCAATGACACATAGCTGAAAGCTGCATAGACCCCGATCAGGCTCAATACGCCAAACCCCAGGCGCAGTGCAAGAAGGCTGGCAACGATCCGCCCCACAATGGTGAGCAGGCTGGTAATGGAGTAATACCTGGCTTTCTGGTGCGAAATGAAGATGGTGAATAACACCACGTTCAGGGCTTCGGGGATGATGGCAGCCGATATGATGTACAGCCCGGTTTGAGTCTGGGGCAGGTAGCCCAGGTGTGGCGCCAGCAGGTCAAGGCCGGCCATAAAAATAACCCCCATGGTTACGGAAACCAGGCTGCCGTGCACTAGGTATTGGTTGGTGCGCGACAGGTCTTTAGGAAGCTCGCGGGGAATATATGGGTCGACGATTTGGCAACCCAGCGCCACGGTGTGGAAGATGGCGATCACCGTGGAGTAGATGCCCAGTCCCTCCGCTTGCAGCAGGCGCGAAAGGTAAAAGAATAGGATGATATTGCCCACCAGCTGTCCGGCATTGGCAATGGTCAGGGCAACAGTATTGCCAAAGATCTTGCGGGCAGCTGTCATGGCCGGTAGACCTGCCTTTTTTCGATCTGGCGGCCGGCAATGGTCCTCATATTATCCAGGCTGGCGACCATGGCGATGAGCAGCCACACGAGCATGGTTTTGGGCCGGGCGATAAAAGGATCAGCCAGCATCTGGACGATCACCGCCAGCAAGGCACATCCCAGCCCAAGCGCCATGAGCGACACGTAGCGGTCATTGGATATAAAATTTTTCACGGCTTTCTTAACAGCATTGTATAAAAACCACAGGTAGATCAATAGGCCCACCAGTCCCATTTCCGTCCATACGAGGAGGAAAACATTGTGCACCGACGAGTCAACGATGTAACCCAGGTCACCCACATCGGAGGTGACATACAATGGGGCAACCAGGGCGTAATTATTAGCCCCCACGCCGAAAAAGAAATGCTCGGGTGAAGCCTGGATCACATTCCAGGCCAGCCTTGACATCATTAACCGGCTCAATGCCGAGCCACGGTCGTCTGTGGTGAGGCGGCTGGCAATCACCGGGTAGAAAATGACACCAATAGCCAGGGTGAGCGCCAGCAACCAGACCAGCGCCTTGCGCGAAACCCAGCCGCGCCACCAGCCCATGATGATGAAAGCAAAGATCGCCACGATGAAGCCGCCCCAGGCTGCCCGCCCGGCGGTGCTGATCAGGGCAACGCTCCCCACCACGAAACAAATCCCTGCGAATAATTTTTGAGACTGCCTGGTAAATATCCAGAACATGGCGCAGGTGATGCACAGAAACGCTGAAACGATCACGGCGGCTGAATTGGCCGTACCCAGGGTTCCTGTGGCACGCTGCGATACCGCATCCATGGTGGCATTGATGCCTGCGAAGGAAAAACTCAACCCCGTCTGCCACTGGATGACCATCAGCAAGCTCTCAGCCAGCACACAACCCATCACGATGGTTATAAAGAACAGCAGGTCGGCCTTGCTGCGTAAGTGGTTGGCGATGTAGAAATAGACCAGGAATAATTCGATCATCTGCACGATGATGAATAGCGCCAGCTGTTTATCCTGTGCCTGGACGATCGATAGGGTAGTGACTAGGATCAGGCCCAAAGCTGGGAAGGTGGTTCGGGGAAAGAGACGCACCCGGTGGCGCCTTACACCTGGCTTGCCAACCAGCCACAGGATATAGCCAATGCCTACTGCCATGAAAATAAGCCCTAACCTGAGCTCTGTCAGCGCCACGATGGTGCGGCCATTCGCGAGGTTCTCCAGGTTGCGGGCATACGGGCTGATGATGAGCGAGATATCCAGGTTTAGGGGCACGCCAACAGCCACGGTAAACAGGATCAATCTCTCCAGGTTGTTGAACAGGATCACCAGGGTGAAGGCGAATGGTGCCACCAGCACTAACTTTTGAAAATCGGATGAGACGGGCAAATAGGGCGAGAGCACCACCAGCGCCGCAAACAGCAGGCCAACCACCACGGCCAGTCCCAGCTCAAAGAAGCTGCGTTGTGGAAAGGCAGTGCTTCCTCCCCAATCCACCCCCAGCCGGTTCCGCTTTCTCAATATGTTAATTTCTGCCTGCCTTCACCCTCAGCCTGCACCTTTTCCGGTGAGCGTGGAAAGAAAGGTCCACCACAAGATTTTCAGGTCAAGGCTCATGCTTTGATTTTCGATGTATTCAATGTCGTTACGTACCAGGCAGGCAAAATCGATGCTGCTCCTGCCGCGCACTTGGGCCAGGCCGGTAATGCCGGGCAGCACTTCCATGCGTTCGTAATGCCACGGCCGGTATGCTTCCACTTCCCACAAGACATTGGGCCGCGGGCCCACGATGCTCATATCCCCCTTCAGCACGTTGATCACCTGGGGAAGCTCGTCGAGGCTCAGCTTGCGCATCATTCGCCCCACCCTGAAAGTATCCCCCCGCTTGATGGGCTTGAACAGCGTTTTGCCATGCCCACGGGGCTCAACTTCTGCCCGCACATAAGCATTCATGAAGGCCTGGCAATGGTGCTGGTCATGGTCCAGTATCATCGTGCGGAACTTGTACATCTTGAAAAGCCGCCCGCCCTTACCCATGCGTTCTTGGACGAAAAGGATTGGCCCGGGGGAATCCAGGTAAATGGCTAGGGCGCATACGATCATCAGAGGTACGATGCAGGGCAGGATAACCAGGCAAATGCTTACATCCAGGATGCGTTTCGCGCTCAGGTAGATCAGCCGGTTGGGCGCCACATGGGGTCGTTTGATGATCTCATAATCCATAAGTTCTTCTCACTGGTAATGGATACCTCATGTCGTTTTACGGTTGATAAACAATTGCTCCGGGTCGATAAACAATTGCTCGTCCAGGCTTTCCTGCATCTCGAGCGTAGCTTTATCCAACAGGCCGTCAAAAGTAAAACTGTCCTGCGGAAGGGAAGCAGTGCCGATTTTGATGTCGACCCCCACTTCCTCCGCCACCTGTTTGCGCAGCCGTTCGATCAGCCCAGGTAAGTCCTCTGGCCTGGTCTCGGGTAAGATCACAAGGAAATGGTCTTTTGATTGCACCACGATATCGCAGTCTTCAAGTTTTCCACACAGCGATTTAGACACGCTTGCCAGGGTGAATTGCCTGATAATGCTGTGCTGAGCTTCTTGGACTATTTTTTCGAGCGACCCTTTGATCGATTTTTCATCGATGGCGATCGCTAGCAAGGATAACGGTCGCTGGTGGTTGCGAGCTCGGCGCACTTCACGGTAGAGCATGCTCTTTCCTTCCACGGCGGTTTCGCTTACCCTTTCCAGCTGCCCAATAGTTAGTTGTTTGGTCGCCTGCTCGAATTCGTGCAGCGATTCACCCATCCATAAGAGTAGCAGGGTGGTCAGCAGAACCGCTGCCGATTCCAGCGTAGAAATCGCTAGCGCACTGCCCAGCAATGGAGGTTCCAACATGGCTTTTAGTGCGATAAAGGCGATCACTGGCATTGCCAGCGTCCACCAGGTTCCCTTTCGGTAGATTTTTGGAATGAGCAATCCAATGACTGTTAAAATCAATATGAAGAAGTGTGTGAATGGGCTTATCTTAAACGGTTGCCAATAAATGGTCAGCATGTAAAACAGGGCCAGCCAGCCAGCCAGCAGGATCAATCGTATGCGTAGTCTTTTCATTCAGTTACCCCTGTCATTTTCTATGCGATGTTGGTGTCCATGAACTCATTCACCCGAGCCACGATGGTTTCCAGGTCTGCCTGGCTCAGTCCAGGGTGAACCGGCAAGGATAACACTTCCTGTGCCGCCCGTTCAGCTTCCGGGAAGGCCTGCCGGTACCCCAGTTCTTCAACATAAAACTTTTGCCGGTGAACCGGCACTGGATAGTACACCTCCGAGCCCACCCCATGCTCCTGTAGATAGCTGCGCAAGGCATCACGCCTGCCGCCTGGCACCCGCACAGTATACTGGTGGAAAACATGCGTGCATCCCTGCGGCGTAATGGGGGTGATGACACCCTGCAGATTTTTATTCAAATAGCTGGCATTCTTACGGCGCTGCTCGTTGCGGGCGGCTAATTTTTTCAGTTGTTCCAAGCCAATCGCAGCCTGGATGTCGGTCATGCGGTAATTAAAGCCCAGCTCGTCGTGGAAATAGCGCTGGCGCATGCCATGTTGCCTGATCATACGGCAGTGCGCCTCAAGGTAGTCATCATCGCAGGTAATCATGCCGCCCTCGGCACTGGTCATGTTCTTGGTTGGGTAAAATGAGAATGTGCCAATGCCAAATGACCCTACCCGCCTGCCCATATAGTCGGCGCCATGGCTCTGGCACGCATCTTCAATGACCTGCAGATCATGTCGGTTGGCGATGGTCATGATTGGCTGCATCTCGCAGCTCAGGCCGAACAGGTGGATGGGCAGGATGGCTTTGGTGTTCGGCGTGATGGCCGCTTCGATGAGCTTTGGATCGATGTTGAAGGTAACGGGATCGATATCCACAAATACCGGGCGTGCCCCGGTATACAGGATACTGTTAGCCGAAGCAATGAAGGTGAATGGAGAGGTGATCACTTCATCACCCGCGCCTACCCCGGCTGCCAGCAGGGCTACGTGTAGTGCGGTGGTGCCCGAAGAGGTTGCGATGGCGTGCTTTACCCCGCACATCCCCGCGAAGGCGTGCTCGAATGCTTGCACGCGAGGACCTTGGGTGATCATCCCCGAATCGATCACCTCCAATACCGCCCTTTTTTCCTCATCGCCGAGAAGTGGTTTGGCGATGCCGATCACTTCACCAACTCCCAATTTTTGGCTGGAATATGCACCTTCTGCCCGCATACCGGGCACTCGGTGATGGCCACATTGTAGCTTCGCGAGTATTTCTCCAGGCGGGTGCCGCAGGCACACACGAAGCCATGCAGGCTGGCGGGGTTACCCCATGCTAGGCCATAATCAGGAATATCATGGGTTACCACGCTGCCACAGCCCACCATGGCCCACAGCCCAATGGTCGTGCCGCAGCGAATGGTGGAGTTTGCCCCCAGTGAAGCGCCTTTGCGGATGCGTGTGAGCGTGAGCACCCAGTCCTCTGCCGCCTTCAGCTTGCCATCCGGATTGATGGCCCGGGGCAGTAAATCGTTGGTGAAACAGACGTGCGGGCCAACAAAAACGCCATCCTCGATTGTAACTCCATGATATATGGAAACATAATTTTGGATTTTGACGTTTTTCCCGATGTTCACACCCGCATCGATGTACACCCCTTTGCCTATGCAGCAATCTTGCCCGATGATGACGTCTTCACGCACTTGCGTTTGGTGCCAGATGCACGTGCCATCCCCAATGATGGCGTTTGGAGCCACCTCAGCGGTTGGATGGATGCGAATAGCCATGGGCTAGCTCCACTTCATGGTATCTCAATTGAGGCTGTCGAGAAAATCGGTTGTCTTGCTCGTGCACCTGCTGACTGATATAGCGAGCCATGCGCAAGGCCCTCAGCCCGTCCCATATCGAAACCATAGGCTGGTGATGCTGGGTAATGCATTCGATGAAGTACCTGATTTCCAGCTCCAGAGGCTCTGAATTCGGCACCAGGATACGCTTCAGGTTTGTTTCCTGGTGGTAGCTGACCCCGTTGCGGGTTTTCTCTGTGTATTCACCGGTTGAACCACGGTGAATGATGATGCTCTTGTTCATGAAGTCAGCTTCCACGAAGGCTTCTTCGGCAGTGACCTCCACTGTACGGATTTTTTGTTCCGTAACACGTGAAGCGGTGAGGGTAATCAGCGGGCCGTTGCTGTAAACCAATTGCGCCACCACGTGGTCCGGGCTGTCGCTGAAGGGCATCAAGCCATAGGCATCGATCGTTACCGGTTCTTGCCCGGTCAGGTCATTGCTCAGGTCCAGGTCATGCACCATCAGGTCAACCACCACATCCACGTCTTTATTACTCACCCGGTAGGGGCTTAGGCGGCGAAAATTAATGGCGATTATGCTCATTTGGCCGAGCAGCTTTTTAAGCTCCGCATAGGTGGGGTTGAAGCGCTCGATGTGGCCAACCTGCAAGATGGTGCCGTTGCGCTGAACAAAGTGTGCCAGGTGCTCAGCATCCTCCACCTTTTCGGTGACGGGTTTTTCCACTAGCACATGGATGTTTCGTTCCAGGCATCGCATGGCGATATCAAAATGCGTGGGGGTGGGTGTGGCCACAACGACCGCATCCACTTGATCCAGCAGGTCATCCAGACGCCGGTAACCCGGCACATCATAATTTGACGACACTTTTTCTACCAGGGTGGTATCGATATCGAAAACTCCCGCCAGCCCGGCATCTTTCTGGTTCGCTACCACCCGGCAGTGATGCTGGCCCATCCTGCCTAACCCTACTACCCCTGTTCTTACACTTTCCATGGCTGCACTTCTCCTGCGTTCCGGCTGTTATGAATAGCGATATTGGTTGTAATAATGGCTCCTGGTATGCTTCACGTCGTTGACCACGATGCCGACGAGTCTGGTGTTCAAATCGGATAGCTGTTTGCATGTTTCTCTCAGGTCGTCTTCTTTACAATAGGCCTGTCTGGTCACCAGCACAATCCCATCCACCATAGAGCCCAGGGCGATGGCATCACCCACGGGTAGCAAGGCGGGGGTATCCAAAAGCACGTAATCGAATTTTTGCTTGAGTTGCTCGAGCATGGTTTTCATCTGCGGAGACCCCAACAGCTCCATGGCATTCGTCGCTTCAGGTCCGCTGGTGATGACCCAGGTGTTTGGATTGCGGCTTTTTTGCATGACGTTGATAAGCCTGGTTTGCTGTGTGAACAAGGTGCTCAACCCAACATTATTGGGTAGCCCAAAGATTTTGTGCTGTGTGGGCAGTCGCAGGTCGCAATCCACCACCACCACCTTCTGCCCGACTTTACCCATCGCTAGTGCCAGGTTGGCGACCACGGTGGATTTTCCCTCTCCAGGCACCGCGCTGGTAAATAGCAGCGCGATTATTTTATGCTCCACAGCATTCAGCTGGGCGATCTTGGTCTGCAATTTTTGGAAGGAGACTTTAAATGCCGAGCCGGTCACCTTTAAATCTCGCTTGACCAATCCCGAAATACCTTTGCGTTTGATGGAAGGGATTTTTTCGATGATATCTAGCTCGGTGACGGTTTCGATCTGCTCCAGGCTGCGCAGGCGCGGATTCAAGTTTTCCAGCAAGAATACCAGACCAATACCCCCCACCAGCCCGACGATGAAGCCCAACCCGATATTCAATGTTTTATTGGGTTGGGAGGGCTGTAAGGGCAAAATAGCCGGCTCGACCACCGTGATGGTGTTGGCTCTGATGGCTTCGCGCACGCGTGCATCTTCATACTGTGATAACAACGTCTCGTAGGTCTTTTCTTTCAGGTCGGTGAGCAGGTTGGCCCTGGCGATGCCTTCGTTATCATTGGGAGATTTCGCCACTAGTGCTTCGTAATCCTGGCGGGCCTGGTTCAGCTCGGCTTCAGCCAGTGATAATTGCTCGGCTAGGATCTCGGCGGTGCTCTTTTCTCCCCCCGAGTAAAGCTCCTGGCTCTGTGTGACCAGGATGTCTCCCAAGGCATTGGCCGTGTTTTGGGCAACCGTTGGGTCGGGGCTGCGCACGGTAATCTGCATTAATTCAGTCGAGCTAATGGTGGATACCTTCACGTCCGGTATGGTTTGCAGGTTTAGCTTGCTGGCCAGTTCATCCAATACCGGCCTGCTAACGGCAATCCTGGTGTAGGTGTTCATCAAGCGTTCGGAATAGGCGTAATCCGCTGAGCTCATTGAACCAGTGGTTGCCGGTGTCACCCGAAGCGTGGATGAGGCGGAATAGATGGGCGTGATGAGCATGGTACCCACGATGACACACGCCAGGGTAACCACCAGCGTCAAAATCAGGATCCATTTATTCCCCCATAGAATTGAGAGATAGTATTTTAAATCCATGGCAACCTTTTTGTTAAAACACCTGCTGCGTAGAAATCTGCTGTTGATTGGTTAGCGTGCGCTTCTCGCGCTCCGCAGTTCCGACAAAGTTCCTTTGCCGGTCTTTATCGATTATCATCAACAGCCCTTCGTAACCCTGCCGGCAGGGTATTTCCACGCCGTTGTTCGTTCCACAGCTCGCATTTACTTCATAAAACAAATTGGAATTGCAAGCCGATATTACGCCAGCCTGCTCTTCCCCGTTTTTATTGTAATCCAATGATCCAACCTTGCATCATTGCTATCGCAATTTAATATTCGCACAGCCTGCAGGTTATAAAAATCGGTAATTGGTAAATTTGACGGCTATTCCACAGCTTCCATCGAGCTGGGGTTCGATGCGCACCACCACCCCGTTGGTGGCTATTTTAGGGGTAGCTTCGTCGATCGTCTCATCGGTAAGGAGCACAGTAACTGCCAATTTAGAACCGTTTTCAACCCGCCGGTAGGCCTTCATATACAATCCACTTGCACTCAAGTTGTTCAGCCTGGCTTTTTCGCTATACTTGCTGCCGGTCATATCATGGCCCTCAATGATCACCGGATAATTACAAATCACACGCGGCTTGCCTCTTCTCTCAGATATATTGTTCATCGTGCTCTTACCTCGGCCTGGTCTGTTGAGAATGGAAATGGGAGATACAGGTGCCTGGTTTTTCTCTATAATTAATATATGAGAAAAACATTAATTCTGCATCGTTTATTTATACAAAATACTATGCATCAAACCGGCTATTTCTGGTGGTGGGAAGGATATACAAATCGATAATTTGGCTAACACAAATGTGCCATTCGCTCACCTTTATATGCCAGGAACACCAACAAACAGCCCCGCCAGATATCCGGGGTTGTTATTTAATTCATGCAAAACAGGTTTTTAGGATTTACTTCTTGTGGGCAGCCACCAGGCCGTAGCGGTGGGCATACACAAGCAGTTCCAACCGGTCTGATACCCCCAGTTTGTTATATATGGATGTCAGGTGGTGGCGTACGGTGGTTTCGCTGATGCACAATTCTGTAGAAATACGTTTGTTTTTAAGGCCCTTGCCGATCAGGCGCACCACTTCTTTTTCCCGATCACTGAGCCGTGAAAAGTTTTCCAGTTCGGGGTCTGGTTGGTTGAGCGGTTGGTTGCGTGAAAGACGGGTGAGCACATTGGCAATCAGTGAACGTTCCAGCCATACCTCCCCATCCCACACTTTTTCGATGGCCTTCACCAGCACCTCCGGTGATTGTGACTTGAACACCACTCCCACCACACCATCTTCGACCACCTTTTGCAGCACCCTGGCATCACTCGTGCCGGTCACTAGGATGATGCGTGAATCAGCTGAGGCCATGCATAGTGATGGGATAAACTCGCTATCCGCCTGGCCGCTCAGGTTAAGCTCCAGCAAGATGATATCGGGTTTAAGGTTGGATACTAGCTCCAGGCCATCACGGATGCTGCCTGCTTCTCCTACGACCTCCATCCTCTGTTGGTTTCCCAGGATGTGGCGCAGGCCAGCCCTGACCAATACGTGATCATCCAGGAGTACGATTCGGATAGGGCAGTTCACAGAGGTTGGCATGATATCTGGGATAATTGTCCCCCTTAAGAGGTCCTTCCTGAATATTTGTGATTGGGGAGTTCCCGCTAAACAATATTATTATACATCAATAATCGTGATGCTGGTTCCTTTTATTGATTATATCAAAAATACCACCCTCTACCAGCTATTATTGTTGTAAGGGGGAGGCGGCGGTTGCTGATCGAGTGTGAAATTATGAAATTTATGATCTCCGCGAAGCACCCACGGCCAGGATACATCCATTGTACCCTGCTGGCATCAATCTTGTAACTTTGGGTAAAATAACTGCATTGGTGAGTGCAGCCATATGGTCGAAATTTTAGCCCGGCAAATATCATCCATGCACCTTGCATTATTGTAAGGAAAAGCGCTGAATTTTGATGTAATATCGAAACAGGCAATACCATAATGGGCGAACTGTAAGATGAAAGGACAATGATATGGTCGCCTTGTGGATAATCATCATTGTATTGATCCAATCGGTAGTGCTCGTCTTTGCCCTTTCACTTTGTAAATCCGCTGCCCTGGCTGACCGGCAGTTCGAAAAAGCCCGCCAGGCCGAGCAGCACAAGTGGGCCACTTCGGCTCACGACGCGAATACTGGCACCAACATCTCCGTTTCTTCTGAAACCCGTTCATCCGCCCACGCTAATGCACCGGTAGACATTCGTCGCAGGTAAATCGTTATCCTTTTCGCCCCTTGTTTTGCCCTGTCAATTTACATCATCTCCCCGCTGTTTTTCCACCGCCCAGCATGTTTATGCTGCAAGTCAAAGTTTCGCACCCCAACGCCAATATTTTTTGGTGCTATCACCTTGCCCCGCTGCACTTACTATTGAAAGATGCGTAACATTGTTTTATTTTACGAATCATGCTTATTGGTATTTAACGACAGAAAGGAGGCAATATGATCGCTCACATGTTTGAGAGAAGGAAGGCATTAAAAATCGCCTTTATTAGCCTGGTGGCGTTGCTTTTAGTATGGACGGGGGGCTCAACGATATTCGTCAAGGTTTTTTACGATGGCAGATTTGCCCGCCTCAACCAGCCGCAATATTCTGCTTACCTGCGCTATGGCGATGTAAGTGGATACCCGCGATCGGTAATCGCATTCAAATCCGGGAACAACCTGCTCGCTGGATATATCTATTCGGTATCGAAAGCGCTCTTCTTTCATACCGGTTGGTGCATTTTCCAACCGGTATGTGCTATAAAATGAGAAACCTTAAAATATACACTTTCCTCCTTAAACCTTAGGTTCGGACACAAGTTCGGACAAAGGTGTAAAAAATGCAATGGAAACCTCTGACTTGAGTGGGCAAGATGTCACAAGCTACTCAAGGGGAGGTTTCCATGGACAAGTGTATC
>Ga0172364_10000286_pt1 | contig 34430 bp, 41 predicted proteins | sample LakKivSesite10cm_FD_114545 | JGI IMG/M metagenome (GOLD analysis project Ga0172364, IMG submission 114545) | Sediment microbial communities from Lake Kivu, Rwanda - Sediment site 10cm | ecosystem: Environmental > Aquatic > Freshwater > Lake > Sediment | place: Rwanda: Western Province, Lake...
CTGCTTCGTCCCCGCGTTGAAGCCCTTCGGCACCTTGAACGCGTCGCTGGCCGCATCCTTCTGGAGCACCACCGGCTCGACGGGGTCGACCCTGATCTCGTCAAGCTCCCAGCCCAGGCTGTCAGCGATCATCTTTATGCTCTGCTCGAGCCCCACGTGGCCCGTGATCTCGTGCTTCTCGATCTTCCTCCTGAACTCGTCCAGGCTCAGCCCCGCGCCTATCTTCTGCTGGAATGGCACCCTCCTCGTCGCCGCGTTCATCTGCCTTGCGACGTATATCTCGTCCACCTTCTGGCAGACCGAGGTGAGGAATGTGGGCAGGGCGTCCATGAGGAAGCCGGGGTTGATGCCTGTTCCCAGGATGGCGGCCTTGTTCCTCTTAGCCAGCTTATCCAGCTTCGCTGCGTAGTCAGCCCCCTCCTTCGTCGCGTATGGGTAGCTCAGCTCCTCGCATGTCGAGACGACGTCGACGCCGTGCTTGAGTATCTGCTCGAACTGTGAATACGTCTGCCTGAGGTAGCTCATCGTGGTGTGCGCGACGATGTCCGGCTTCGCGTCTTCGAGGACGCCGTCGGCGTCATTCGATATCTCGACGCCGAGCCTCTTGGAGCCGAGGACCTCGCCCAGGTCCCTGCCCACGATCTTGGGGTTGATGTCGACGGCGCCGACTATCTCGACCCCCTCCTTCTCAAGCAGGTGGGTTGCCAGCTTCTGGCCTATGACGCCGATGCCGTATGATACGACCTTGACCTTCTCCATGACCGATCAGGGTGATAGAGTGCCGGGATCAGTTATAACCTTGCCTTCCACCGGGGGCTCCTCGGCCATCGGTACCCCCCTCAGCCACCTGTTTGCCGACCTGAAGGGCTCCCAGCCCCTCCTCTTCCCGTACAGGGTGAAGACCAGGATGATGCACCCCGGGAGGAGATACCTCAGGATGAGGGCGAAAGCATCGTCGAATAGGGGGGTCGTCCTCATGAGAAGCCAGTTCACTGGCATCGTGCTGCTGCTCGTCAGGTACCACCACTGGCTCGGCGTGATGCCGGCCGTCCACCATACGAGGTCGCATGATATAGGCACCATGACGAGGACTATGTAGTAGAGCCACAGCATCACGCTAATGTCGTCGTCCCAGAAGGCGAGAGGAATCAGGAAGCAGGCCACGTACCACGCCACCAGCGCCGCGGACTCGAGTAGGACGATGAAACCTTCGTCGGTCACGAACCAGAGCGAGGCTATGACGGCCGGAGCGACGAGGAGGGGGGCCAGTGTGAGGGGCCTGAACCTGCCCTGCCCGCCGGCGTTCCTCGGCGGCAGGACGTAGTCTATGAAGAAGGCGAGGCCCATGAAGGCCAGGACCAGGCCGAAGCCAAGCATCGTCTTGATGAAGAGGCTGAAGTATCCGAGGATGGGAGCCCTGGCGACGACCCTGCCCAGCACGTCCTCGGCCGGCACGGCTCCCCAGCCATCGTAGGGGTAATGGATAGTGTAGGTGTTGTTGTCGCCCCTCGTGTAGAAGGCGACCTCTTGGTTCAGCTCCACCATCTTGACGGCCCTGTGGACTATGTACTCGTTGGGGTTCTGGGGGTGCCTGAATACTATGATCTCGCCTTCCGGGTAGGGCGCTGCTACGACGGCGCTCATATTCGTGATCTCGCCAACGAAGATGAAGTTGCCGACCCCAAGTGTCGGCACCATGCTCTGGCTGACGACCACCATCATGGGGTACTCTGTGCCCAGGACACCCTGAAGCACGTAGTTGCCGCCGACGAAGACCCCTATCAGTATGATGAATGTTAAACCGTACTTTAGGAGCTCCTTTATCCTCTCGTCCAAGGCAGGGTCCCTTTTTCCGCCGTGACTATTCAGTCTTTCGGGGGTCGATCCAGGCTGTGAGGTCGAGGCAGCTGATCGGGTCGCGGACGCCTCCCTCGAAGCACTTGTCTATGTCCTCGCAGACTAGGCAGGGGCAGCTCGTTATCGAGTCCATGGTCACCAGCTCCCTCTTAGTGTATATCCTGTAGCTCCACCTCCCGCCGTGGAGGACCTTCCTCCGCTCTATGATCCCCTTCTCCTCGAACTTGAGGCAAAGCCTCGACCCCTCGCGGCTGCTAACGCCGAGCTTCTTCCAGAGGTCGCTCTGCATTATCCCCCTGTCCCCGGCGTCGAATATGAGCTTCTGTGCCCTCTGCTCAAGGCTGTTCTTGGGCGCCACCTGGCTCACCCGCCGGCTACTCTTCATAGTATATGAGGTCGTAGTCCTCGAGGATGCCGTGGAGCTTCTCGACCGCCTCCCTGACCATGTCCTCGTGCTTTGCCCCGGTGCAGACGAGCTTGCCGCTCGCGAAGAGGAGCATCACAACCTTGGGGTCCCCCATCCTGAAGATCAGGCCGGGGAACTGCTCAGGCTCGTACATGACGTTGTCCATGATGTCGGCGGCTGTCTCAAGGTCTATCTTGCCGTGGAGGTTCGCTGAGGCGACGATGTTCTGGATCACTATCCTCGGCTTGCCGAGGATTATGATCCCGTTCGTCTTCAGCTCCCTGACGACCTTCTTAACGGCGCTCCTCGCCTGCTTCTCAGACTTCGCCCCCGTGCACACCATCTTCCCGGAGCCGAAGATCAGCGTCGCCGTCTTCGGCCTCTTCAGCCTGAACACGAGGCCGGGGAACTGCTTCGGCCGGTACTCCACGTTCCTGAAGACCTTCATGATCGCCAGGAGGTCTATCTTCTGGTCGAGTGTCGCCGAGGCGACCACGTTCTCGATGCTTATATGTAGATCCTTCTTAGAGTCACTCATCAACAATTCACCTTAATCAGCCATGTCTCACCTACAGGCTACCCACGCGGTGCAGGAGCTCCTGGGGCAGCAGGTCCTGGTTCACGATCTCCACGACCGGTACACTGCTCACGTTGGGCTCGTGCTGCACCTTGTCGCTCGTCCCTATCGCGCCGGTGTAGCTGTTGTAGGTGATGAAGTTGCCGCCTATCGCCGCCTTCTCCTTGACGAAGTACAGGAAGACCTCGTGCAATGTTCCGCCGACGATGAAGTACAGGTGGGATCCGTCGTGTTCGAGGTGCTGGATGACGTTAGTGGTCGAGGAGGAGGCGACGAGCATTATAAGGTCCTTTATGGATTTTAGCTGCATGAACTTCAATGGCTTTCCTTTATAAATAGAGGATAACCAGTATATAAGCAGTTTAAATAGTCGACCTTCTTGATGCCTAAGTTATAATTATCGGATGAGAATAACCATCTGCTCATAAAGCGTTTACTTATTCGCGTCAACGACAGCAGGAGATCCAAACAGATCGTGGGCGAGTCGGAGGAATTTGTTGCCTACCTTTTATCCCGTGGCCGTCACCTATTAGTGGGCTGAAGCTTGGACGCCAGACTCCGCAGGCTCGCGGTTGGGCTCGCGATTGAGAGCGCGCTTGAGCAGGGACTCGACATCGTGGACCTTGAGGGGCTATACTCCGATCCGGATGAGGGCGGGATAAGGGAGCTGCATAGCCGCCTCATCTCCTCCACGAACCACCGCCACAGGGAGGTGGCGATCTGGCTGGAGGCCGCACTCGAGTTGGAGCCTCCGAGATCCGATCCGGCGGGGCTGGCGGGGGAGATGAGGGAGATGGAGTTCATCCTCCTCACGCTGACGAGGAGGGCAGGCGCCGCCCAGCGGGAGGTCAACGACTGGATGAACTACGTGGCCAATGCCGCCCAGTTCATCGTCGACGGCTTCTGGATAGACGCGAAGATCCTGCTCAGCAGGGCCTTGATGAGCTCCGGGACGCCGGCTGTCGAGGCGCTCAAGGCCGACCCCGACCTCCTCTACGAGGTCGAGGTGCTTCAGAGGGCGATGTCGGCCTACTTCGACGAGTTGATAGGCTACCCTGTATCGATCATCATCCCTGATGGGAAATTAGACGCCGCGCTTGAGCTGCAGGGGATCATGCTCGATCTTATGAGGGGAGTCACGGGCGGGGAGGAGGGGAGGAATGTCGTCGAGACGATACACGGCCTCAGTTCGGTCCTCCGCCACTTGATGGAGAGCCGGGGGACGCCCGAGGAGATCAGGGGGGAGCTCGGCGTCGTGGCCAGCCGGGTCGACTGGTTCCTACCGAGCATAGCAGACGAGAGCAGACGCGCACAGCTGAAGGACCATCTACGGACGATCGAGGCGCTGGCAAGCAAACTATGAGTCTGAGAGCCACGCGTCTGTGGAATGCGTCAGCATCTAGCAGGCAGATGCACGCCGGCTCACGTCGCCCTATGCTCGATGGGGAGGCTGAGCTCTGAGAAGAACTCCCTCCTGGCGCGGCAGATGGGGCAGACGTATGGCGGCTCCTCCCTGAAGACGACGTAGCCGCATTGCCTGCAGTACCAGAGCCTGCGGGCGATGGGCTTCGGGGCCTTCGCCTCCTCGGGGAACATCTTCTCCGGGGGCCTCCTCTCAGGTATCGACTTGTTCTCGCCCGAGTCGTGGGTCTTCTTGTCGACGTAGAGGCTGCAGTAGCATTGGCCGTACTCGGCTACGTCCGGGTCGCGGTAGTCGCATGGGCAGATTATGTCGCGGTCCTTGTCGAAGAAGCCCGTCGCCGGCCTGCATGGGCAGCTCGGGTAGCCGTAGCGTTCCTCGTTCTTCCTGAGGCCCTCTATGAGGTCGCCTAGGAACCCCTGATCCGGGTTCAGGTAGATGCCGTGGGCGCGGGCGTCAGCCTCCGCGCGCTGCCTCACCCTCTCGACTGTGACGCTCAAAGCCCAAGAGCCTCCATAATCTCCCCCGGCTTGTAGCCGGTTATCAACGTCCTGTCATCGACGATTATGACAGGAAAGCCGATCTGGACATTCCTGCTCTTCAGCGAATCCAGCGCTTTGCGCCTCTCCTCGCTGCTGCAGGTGTCGACGTCCAGGTACTCGTACGCGACGCCCCTCTCCCTGAGGAGCTCCTTGGTCTTCTTGCACCAGACGCAGGTGCTCAGCGTGTAGAGGAACACCCTGTGCTCCCTCTTCGGTCCCTCCACCCTCGTCGTCGGCGTCTCGGGGGCCTCCTACGGCTGATCCTCTGTGATCGCCGTGTATAAAGTGTGGGTTGTGTCACTTCCTCAGCCTGTTTCTAGTCACCGAGGCGGCGACTATGAGCCAGTAGCCGTAGTTTGGCAGCGTCAGGGCGAGGCTGAGCCAGTACCCCTGTTGGGCGTAGTAGGCGAGGAAGAGGCTTATGGCGAGGACGATGACCAGAGTGCCTGAGAGGTTGTACCCCTTGAGGATATTCCTGTCCTTGTACGCGGTGTGGAGCATGAGGAATCCCGATACGAAGAGAAAGACATTTCCTGCGTCAAGAAGCATCGTGTCCATAGAGACAGGTTGCAGTTCTTCAGCTTTTAACCATTTAACCCATTAGAAGCACTGACACCGGAGGCTAGGTTATCGTCAGCGCCTCTATGTCCCGTGGGTAGTAGGTTATGAGCTCGTATCTGTCTCCTGTTATCAGTGCGGTGTCGCTATGGCGGAAGCCGGCGTACCCCAGCTCGTATATGCCCGGCTCGATGCTGACGACCATCCCAGGCTTGAGCTCCATCTGGTTCCCCTGGTCTAGCCACGGCGGCTCGTGCCCCTGTAGGCCGATGCCGTGGCCGGTGTGGTGGCGGACGAGTTCGCCGTATCCGGCGTCGTGGAGGACCCTGTTGGCTGCCTTGTCCACGTCGGCGCACCTCACGCCGGGCCCAAGGGTCTCGATGGCCGCCTCCTGGGCCTTGACCATGACGTTGAAGAGCCTCGTCTGCTTCGCGGTGGGGTATCCTACTATCATGGTCCGCTCAAGCTCTGAGTAGTAGCCGCCTATGTCCGCCCCGGCCCCGGTGACGAGGACATCCCCCTCCTCGATCATCTTCCCCACGCCTATGCTGTGGGGCATCGCTGACTTCCACCCCACCTGGCCTCGGAAGCCAGCGCTGCAGGGGTTCCCGCCCCTAATAGACTCGTAATCCGGGCCCAGGGTCTTCTTCATCACGCTCGTGGCCTCGAGCGTCGCCTGAAGCTGGACCTCGACGTCCCAGAGGCCGGGAGCAGTGTACTCCTGTAGCAATGTGTGGGCGAGGTTGCCCCACTTCGCCGATTCCCTGATGAGGCCGATCTCCTCCTCCGACTTGCATAGTCGCATCTCCCAGAGGATGTCGTCCGCCTTCACCAGCCTGGCGTCCGGCAGCCTCTCGTTGAGGGGCGGACCGGTGTAGCCCATGGTGCCCGCGGCGCCGGCGGGGTTGTCTGCGCCTATCGTGGATTTAGAGTAGCCGAGGTCTGTGAGCCAGCCGGCGAAGAGGTCTATCGGGTGGGCCTCCCCGGGGTAGTCGAGATATGTGTAGGCTTCGCCGACGATCGGCGTCTGGTGGCGGAGGTGGTCCGCCTCGAGGAGGGGGCCCATGAAGACGGGCTTCCCGTCCGGGGGGACGAGGAGGGCGGCCGGGCGCTCGGTGACCATGTGGTAGAAGCCGCTCAGGTAGAAGATGCTGACCCCGTTCGTCACGAGCATAGCGTCGTACTTCCTCTCGGCCATGACCTCGCGGAGTGCCTGTAGGCGCCGTTCGTACTCGTCCCAACTGATCTCAAGCCTAACCAAGAAGGTTCACGGAGAGAATTATGGCTCAAAGATAATAAAGAATTATCTCAAATTTCTACGATTCAATATCCTCGGAACATCAAGTTACTCGCCAGAAAACCCTTGACAAAGCCGGCTCCGTGAAAAAAAGGTGGGGGGTATCGTCTGTTGGCGAAGAAATCAGTCATTAGACGGTCACTGCATGGAGGCGAGCCTCTCCTGCATCTCCGCGAGCGTCGCCCTCAGCCTCTCTATCTCCCTCCTGTTATCCACCACCGCCGTGAGGTTCAGCAGGTCGATCGGGTGATAGACCTCGTCCCCGGCCTGGTAGATCATCGCCGCCGCCTCGTTGTCCCAGGCCCTGAAGAGCTCCATGAAGGCGTTGAACCGATCCGTGTCCTTCAGCGCCGCGCGGTACATGTCCCTCAGCTTAACCATCAGCCTCTGAAGCATGACGCGCTGGCTGTCCCTGATGATCCTGCCCAAGCCGCCCACCGGCGTGGAAGGCGGGCGAAGGCGCCTATAAACGAGACTCAGCCCGCGGTAGGAGGGGGATGGGAGAAAGAGGCTGCCCGCAAGCCGCCGGGGTCAAGGTCCCCCGGATCGTCGCTGAGCCAATTAATTCGAGCCTCGCCCTCATTGCAGCAGGAAGGAGTTCCTCTCAGCCGCCTCGACGGCCAGCTGCACCTGCCTCCTATCGAGGCCACGCCCATTCAGCATGGCCGCTAAGCCGCCTAGATCGGCGAGCTCCCCGGAGCCTTCCTCGATTGCCCTCACGATCCGCCTGGCGTCGTAGTACCCCACGGAGCTCCGCAGCTCCCTGTAGAGGGCCCTCTTAAACAGCAGCCCTATTCTCATCGATGCCCTCCTCCTTGAACTCACTCCTCCTGACCTTCTGCTCGGCCTTCCCCAGTGCCAGCAGCAGCCCGTACAGCAGGGCCTCGGGACGCGGCGGGCACCCCGGAACGTACGCGTCGGGCTTGATGACCGCGTCGACGCCGCCCATGACCGTGAAGCTGTCGTGGCATATGCCTCCGCCGCAGGCGCAGTTGCCCACCGCGACGACCAGCTTGGGCTCCGGCGTGGCCTCGTACGCGTTCATCAGCGCCTTGAGCGACTGCCTCGTCACCGGGCCCGTCACCAGCAGGATGTCAGCCTGCTTGGCCGACGGCGCCACCCTCACGCCGAACCTCTCCGCGTCGAAGTACGGTGTGATCGTGTCGACGATCTCTATGTCGCATCCGTTGCAGCCCCCGCTGTTCACGGGGAAGACCCAGGGGCTCCTCCCCAGCCTCCTGATCTTCTCCGCCTTCGCGGCCAGATCATCCTCAGGACTCATGTCGAGCCTCCCTGTACGCGTCCGCCAACGACTCGCTCCATTTCACCCGCCTGCAATCCGGGCACAGGTAGATCATGTCCTTGAACTCCCCGGCGTACCCGCCTGCCAGCTCGGAGTACTCGGCGGCGGCGTCTTCGAGGACCCTCTTGGTCGTGAAGTACCTACCGCAGCCCTTACACTGCACCCGCAGCAGCTTGAGCTCCACCTCGAGGTCGCTCCTGGTGGCCGAGGCGAGCTCGAACTCGTCGCTGAACCTGTAAGCGTCCACGGGGCAGACCTCCTCGCACAGCCCGCACATGATGCACCTCCCGTAGTAGAGCCTCAGCGTCCAGACGTTCTCCTTCTCCTCAACCGTCAGCGCGTTGGGGGGACACATCTTTGCGCAGGCTCCGCACCCGATGCATTTGTCGAAGTCTAGCACGGGTCTGCCCCTGAGCCCCTCCGGCGTGGGTGTCCTCTCAGCGGGGTACCTGAGGGTCACGCGGCCCTTCCTGATCCCCAGCCTAAGCAGCTTCAGGATGCTACTCATTTAATCCCCTCCAGGGAGCCTTGGCCCGAGATCACCCTCTCCTCGCCGGTCCTGTCATCGACGACCATCATCCTCTCGGTGCATGAGATGCATGGGTCGACGCTGCCTATGACGACCGTGGCGTCCGCTAGAGTCTCCCCCACCAGCATCAGCGGCGTCACTGGCAGGTTGGCGTAGGTCGGGGCCCTGACGCGCCACCTGTACACCGTGTCCTCGCCACCTGTGATCAGGTAGTGGACGTCGGTCCCCCTCGGCCCCTCGACCAGTCCAACAGAGGTCACGTCAGGCGGTATGTAGTCTATCGGCGTGTGCACGGGGCCGTCCGGCAGCGTCTCCAACGCCTGCTTCACGATCTTTATCGACTCCAGCGTGTCATAGGCCCTCACCACGGTCCTCGCTAGTACGTCTCCCCCCGTCTGGACGGGCGTCTCGAACTCGAAGTGGGGGTAAGCCTCGTATGGATAGTCCCTGCGGGCGTCTATGTTCACGCCGGAGGCCCTCGCCACGGGGCCCATCACAGAGTACCTCCTGGCGTCCTCGTTCGACAGGTATCCGACGCCCCTGAGCCGGGTCTGCAGCGTGCCGAGGCCTAGGGCGGCGTCCAGAAGCTCCTGGTACTCGGCCAGGATCTCCGAGACCTCCCTGAGGGCCTTCTCCCTCTTGTCCTCCCTTATGTCCCTCCGGACGCCGCCGGGGACGATCATGCCGTACTGCTTCCTGTTACCGGTCAAAAGCTCGGCGAGGAACATGATCCTCTCGCGGACCCTCCAGAACTGCATCAAGCCGGAGTCGAAGCCGACCATGTGGGTGGCCACGCCGAGCCAGAGGAGGTGGCTGTGGATCCTCTCGATCTCGAGCATCATCGCCCTGATCCACCTCGCCCTCTCCGGCGTCTCGAAGCCGGCCGCCCTCTCGAGTGCTTGCGAGTAAGCCTCACCGTGGACAGAGCCGCATATCCCGCATATCCTCTCCGCGACAAACGGGATAGTCTCGTAGCTCATCTTCGTCTCGGCGATCTTCTCCAGCCCCCTGTAGTTGAAGCCGGCCCTGAGGTCCGCGGCCGTGATCCTCTCGCCGTCGACGTGGAACCTGAAGTATATCGGCTCGTGGATGGCGAAGTGGTATGGGCCGTAGGGGACGACGTTGAACGAGCCGGCGTTCTCGGGTTCGATGAATGGGAACTTGGCGTCGGCCTTGACCGGTGGAGGCGCCTCGTTCCTGAAGCCCTTCCTCATGGGGAAGAGGTCCTCGGGCCAGTCGTCTGAGGTGAGCAGCTTCCTGGGGTTGGGGTGGCCCACAGGGTTCAGCCCGAGGGTCTCCTTAACCTCCCTCTCGTACCAATCCGCGACCGGGATCAGGGGCGTTGAGGCCGGGAAGCTCTCGTCGCCCCTGGGCACGACAGCCCTGAAAATAATGACGGCCCCCTGCTCGTACCATCCCAGGACGTAGTCGACTATGAAGCGGTTGAGGGAGTCCACGTAGTCGGCCCCGGCCATCGTGAGGAACTGCCCCTCGAGGGTGTTGTGGGCGTACTCCATGACCCGGGGGAGGTCCTCCCTCCTCAGCTCCACGAGCAGCTGCCCTTCTCGTAGCTCGCCGACCTTCAGGATGCCCCCGGGGAACCTGTTCTTCAGCTCATCCACGATGTTCTTGTCCGTTTTCAATTCACCTCCAGCCAGGCGCATAGAATGCTATCACCAGAGCCAATAGCGAGAAAATCAGGACGACCGCGTAGAACTTTGACGCCTCGAGCAGCCTGTACCTTGCGTTAAGGGACTCCGCCATGGATACCAGTAGCGTGCACAGGAGTATGCTCACCATGTAGAGGGCGGTGACGGCGATGGAGAAGGCATCCCCCGTGACGCCGACGGGTATGAGCGCCGTCAGGAAGAGCTTCGGCACAGAGTACATGGCGGTGGCACGGATGAATTGACCAAGCTTCAGCATTGCGAGGGGCGGCCCGCTGAACTCAATCAGGTAGCCGCCTGTCAGCTCGGACTCCGCCTCGGCGACGTCGAAGGGGACCCTGCCGCTCTCGACTAGGAGGCTCAGGAGGTACGCGACTGCCGCGACGACGAGGGTGCCCCCGAACGCGAGGCTCCTCGATGCGTCGTCAAGGGTCAGGGACCCCTTGAACAGGAGGAGGGCCGTCAGGGAGACTATGATCGATGGCTCGACCAGCGTGGCTAGGATCGCCTCCCTTGAGCCCCCCACCACCCCGTACGGGTTCCCGCTCATGCCTCCGGCTATGGCGAACATGAAGGCTGACAGGACGGCGAGCTCTATGAAGATTATGCCACCCTCATCCATGGGCGACTGTACGGTGACCGTCGCTATCATGGCGAACATCGCGAGGGAAAGCATGAGCATCAACGCAGGGAGTACCCTGAGCATGAGCCCGGCCCCCTCGGGCAGCACAGTCTCCTTCCGGAGGAGCTTGATTATGTCGTGCCATGACTGCGTCAGGGGCGGACCGACCCTGTTCTGGAGCCTCGCAGTTATTTTCCGCCGCAGACCGTCGAGGAGGGGGGCGATTGCTATCGCAAGCGCAAGGTTCAGGGCCAGTACCGGCAGGTTCATATCATCACCCCGACGATCGCCAGCGCGGCTACGAAGGCGAGAATTATCAGAGGGTTAGCTCTCTCCATGGCCCCGGAGACTCCGTCATCGGGGCTCTTGAAATCGTAGACGAGCTTGAATATCTCCCTCCACGAGGTGAATATCTCTCCCTTCGACCCTTGCAGGTCGCCGACGCCGGCGTATCCGCCCATCCACGACTTGAACTTGACTGGCTTCGCGCCCCCCATGATCGCCGCGGACAATGAGGCAGCTACAAGCATGACCAGTAGCAGGACATTAAGGGACTCGAACTCCAGAGGCTTCCCTCCGCTCGCCAGTGAGAGGACGATCAGAGACCAAGCCGGCACCAGGGCGAGCAGGAGATCACCGGCCGAGACCAATGCCACGGCGAGCCTCAGGGAACCGCCTGGGGTGACGCCGCTCTTCGAGGGGCCCTCAAATATGAGCGTGTAGCCCCTGAAGAAGGCGGCGAGCGATGCCGCTGCAGAGAAGAGCATGGCGCAGCCCAGCAGGGTGAACCCTATGCTGCCCTCGACGCCTATCCGCATGAGGACCTCGGCCACCATGCTCACCAGGGAGAAGAGCACCATGTAGGTCGCGAGGACGGACGCCGCCTCGACCCTCATGGAGGAGGAGAGGCCGCCGAAGCCGAACATGCCTTCACCGGTCTTCTCGCCGAGACCGTCGTGGACGGAGTTGATCACGGTGAGGCTAAGTGCCGCAGGGAGCAGCAGGTAGTAGAACAGCGCGTCGAGTTCAACGACAGAGGCCGAGACGAGTAGGATGCCGAATGTGATCTGGTGGATGGTCGATAGGAAGTCGGCGAAGCGCCTGCTGATCATGCACTGGAATACGCCGACGATCGTCGTGAAGGCGCCGAGGAACAGCAGCAGTTGGGCTACGGAGGCGTACGCGACCAGATTCTCGTTAAGGTAGATCACGGCGGTGAATGCGACCAAGATCCCGGCAGATTTATAGTTCGAGTACAGGTCGGTGAGCCATTTCTGGAATGGAAACGCGCCCACGAGCATCAGTACGAGGGATGCGCCTGCATATGGATACCCAGAATATTCTAATATGAGAGTCAAGGAAAGGGCGACGATCGCGTATAATCCGGCCCTCCCATGGCTCTTCCTCGCGGATAAGGCGATGACGAGGAGGAGCGTCATCGCGATCAGGGGCAGAATCCCCGGGAGAGGCGTGACCCCGATAAGCGCAATCAGTGCAATGAGCGGGGGGTTACTCGCGGGGTCTAGGAGCAGGATCAACGAGACCACTATCACGAGGATCTGCTGTAGCTGCATGGGGTAGAAGCCGGCCGCGTGAAGCACGAGCAGAAACGCCTGCACGGCCACGAGGAGCAGCCTCGCCGCCCTCCTGTTCACGAGGTAGGCGAACGCAGGCAACGCGAGAAGGGCTTGGTACATCGGCTTCAGTCTCCCCTATGCCCGGCCTTCCTCTCCGGCTCCCTCTGTATCACCCTCTTCCCGGTGAGAAGACTCACCGTCTTGCTCTTAGACCGTTCCACGACCTCCTCGTACTCGCCGTACATCATAGCCCCCGTCGGGCAAAGTTCCACACAGGCCGGGGGCAGATCGTCTCTGGACCTCTCCATGCACAGATCGCATTTGGTCATGAAGCCCTTGGCGAGGTCTATGTCGGGCACCCCGAACGGGCACGCCGCGACGCACAGCCTGCATCCTATGCACCTGTTGCGTCGGAAGCGGACGGGTCCCTCGCCCTCCTTGTACACTGCCCCTGTGGGGCAGACGTTGACGCAGACCGGGACGGTGCAGTGGAGGCAGGTCACCGGCACGAGGACGCCGTCGTTCGCGGCGATTATCTTCGCCCGAGGCTTCGAGTTCAGGAACTCGCATACCTTCTCGCAAACCTCGCAGCCTATGCACCTCTCCATGTCGACGATCTTAACCTTTGTCAAGGTCGCACCTCACGCCGTCCCCTGGAGGTACCTGTCGACCCAAGTGGCAGTCTTCAGGCCGGTCTGCAGGGCCCTCCCCACCTTGCTGACGCCGGTCGCCACGTCCCCCGTCGCGAACACCCCCTCCTTGGAGGACATGTGCATGCCGTTGACCTCTACCCCGCCCCACCTCAGCGTCCTGATCTCCTGATATTCCCTGCTGAACGGCGGCGTCGGAATCTGGCCTATGCCAACGATGATGTTGTCGATGTCTTCGATTATTCTCTCGGTGCCTGGGATCTGCTCCATCTTCAGGACCACCCCGCCCTTCACCTCGGCGCTCACGCTGATGACCTCGACCGCCTCGACCTTTCCGTCTCCTAAGACCCTTTTAATGACAGCCCTCTCGGTGTGCGTGACCCCCTTCCTCTTCAGCCTGCCTATCTCGAAGCTCCCCGATGGGGCGTCCAGGCCGTTCTCTATGGAGATGAGGTTGACGGAGCGCCCCTCACTGACCACCTCAAGGGCGGCGTCGACGGCGACCAGCCCCGACCCGATGACGGCCACATTAGATCCGAGCCTGATCTTCTCCTTCTTCGGAAGCAGCCCAAGCTCGTGGGCCTTGCTCCTGAACAGGTATTCGAGGGCGGAGTAGATGCCCTTGAAGCCCGATCCCTCGGCAGGCAGGCTCCTCGAGTTCCATGTCCCCGTCGCTATCACGGTGGCGTCGAACTCGTCCACAACCTTCTGCAGAGCCACAGTTTCCTTGGCGAGGTCGTCGCCCAGGATCCTCACGCCGTCGACGGCCACCTTGCACGAGGTCCTCATCTCCACGTCGAATATCTCCTCAAGCTCTTTGCATCCTAGGAGCACCCTGTCCCTTGGGATCCTCGATTCGGGGATGCCGAAGACCATTATCCCTCCCGGGAAGGGGAGCCTCTCGTATATGGTGATCCTGTAGCCCTTGCAGGCCAGGTATCCGGCGACCGCCAGCCCTGAGGGGCCCGCGCCTATTATGGCGACTCTCTCATCCTGCCTCTGACTCGGCTTCTCCCTCTTGCACATGAATGAGAAACGCATGTAGTCGCCGGAACTCACGGTGAATCATAATCGAGACCCTCTATTACTACTTAAATTGAGCGCAGGGCAGGGGTTCTAGGAAAACTTTAAGGTAAATTACTTCAGGCTGAGCCACCCGAACCTCGGAGGGTGATGGGTGCCGGTCGAAATAATATTTAGGATGAACCACACAGGATCAGTGGAACCGACATGATTTACGAGTGGAGAGTGTACGAGGCCTGGCCGGGCAGGATGGACGCCCTCAACGAGCGCTTCGCCAAGACGACGCTCGGCTTCTTCCAGAAGCACGGGATAAGGGTGATAGGGTTCTGGACGGCGGTCGTGGGTACGAGCAACGTGCTCTACTACATGCTCGCCTACGACAGCCTGGCCCACAGGGAGAAGGCTTGGACGGCCTTCAGCACTGATCCAGAGTGGATCAAGGCGCGGAGGGCGACGGAGGAGAAGGCGGGCGGACCCCTCACGACGAGGATAACGAACACGATCCTTGCGCCGACCAGCTACTCGCCAATGAAGTAGCCGGCGCAACCCCCCATTTTATTCAGCCAGACGCCCCGAGGTTAGCGGAAGTTTGGCAGGACCTCGTCCGCGAAGACCTCCGCCTCGCGATGAATATTCTCGCCCATGAAGCGGATGATGAAGAGGCTCACGCCGGCGTCGATGTAGCGCCTCACCTGTTCGACGATCTGCTCCGGGTTGCCTGCGAGAGGCGGGCGCCTCGTGCCGCCCGCGCCCCCGTACCTCGCCTCGACCTTCCTCGTGTACTGTCTCATGCTCATCTCGGCCCCCTCATCGGTCTCGGCGATGAGGGTGTACGCCGCCCACGATCTCCTTATCCCCGCCGGCTCCCTGCCCACCCTCATGCATTGCCTGTCCAGAGCCTCAGACTTCGCCTTGAACTCCTCCGGGGTGCCCATCCAGGCTGCGAAGTTGCTGATGTCCGCGTTCCTAGCCACAGTCCTCAGCGTGAGCCGCTCTCCGCCGCCGGCTATCAGGAGGGGCGGCCCGGGCCTCTGGATCGGTTTAGGGGAGCAGTAGGCGCCTTTAATCGAGTAGAATCGCCCCCCGAAGCTCGGTGCCTCCTCCCCCCACATTCTCCTGATTATCCGGGCGGACTCCTCGAGGCGCCTCACCCTCGCCGCCGGGGGCTCATACGGGTATCCGTACGCCCTGAACTCGCCCTCGTGCCACCCCGTGCCGAGGCCGAGGATAAGCCTGCCGCCGCTTATGGCGTCCAGGGAGGCGGCCATCTTGGCGAGGAGCGGCGGGTGCCTGAGGGGGTTGCATAGGACGAGCTGCCCGAGCCTGATCCTCGCCGTGTCCGCGAGGAGGGCCGAGGAGGTCGTCCAGCACTCGAACCTCGGGGCGCCGGGCTCTTCGTACATCCCCAGGAGGTGGTCGCTTATCCAGACGCTGTGGTAGCCGAGCCCCTCGCAGAGCCTCGCGTCCTGCAGAAGGGATTCGTAGTCGGGCCTCTCCGTGCTAAGGAAGACGCCGAAGTCGATGGGTGCCATGGAGGAAACTTGCGGGAATATGGTTATGACCTTTTTCCGCCTCGGCGCGGGATCATCGGGGGAGGCTGTTAGAGGAGCAGATTCCCCTGTAGACCGGCACCGCCCTAGTGGGCGTCCTCTCCTTCGTCGCCCTATCCACGCCGTATAGGCCGAACCTCACACCGAAGCCACTGTTCCACTCGTAGCTGTCCGTGAGCGTCCAGTGGAAGTAGCCTCGGACGGGGACGCCGTCCTCGGTGATGGCCCTGTGCAGCTCGCCGAGGTAGCCGAGGAGGTACCTGACGCGCTTCCAGTCCCGTGCATCCGCCACGCCGTTCTCGGTGACGTAGAGGGGCATCCTATACCTCTCCCAGGCCCAGACTAGGACGCGCCTCAGCCCAGGCGGGTGCATCTCCCAGCCGATGTCAGAGCAGTCGCCCCCCTTGACCTGCTCGCCTAGTCGCGATTCGCCGTGCCTGACCCTCTGCCTGAGGTAGTGGTTGACGCCGATGAAGTCGCAGCCCTTGGCGAGGTGGGGGAGCCTCTCCCCCGCGCCGGCGACGCCGTCCAGGTCCATGTCGTAGTCGCCCCTGGTCACCGCGTTGAGCGACCACTCATTCCAGAGGTACTCATTGAACTCGGAGGCAGCCACGTCCCTGGGGTCGGCGGGGTCCTCAGGCTCGTAGTTCTGGAGCACAGCGACGACGCCGACCCGTGAGACGCCCCCGTCCGGCGAGGCCCCAAACCGCTTCAGCTGCTCGTAGGCGAGGCCGTGGGCGGCTGAGAGGTTCCTGTAGGCCTTCATGAACATGTCGAAGTCCCTCAGCCCGGGCGGGAACTCTCCCCTCAGGTACGAGTACTCGCTCGCGATCCTGGCCTCGTTGACGGTCGCCCACAGGTCCACGAGGTCCCCGAGGTGGCGGCCGGCGTACGCGGCGAACTTCGCGAACTCGATCAGGGTTGATTCGTCGAGCCAGCCCCTTTGCCCCGCCTTGGCGATGTCGTCCCTGCAGGCCACCGCGTCGTGGAGCCATGCAGGCAGCGGCCAGTGGAACAGGGTCAGCATGACCCTCAGGCCCAGGCGGCGCGCCTCCGAGAGGATCTCCCTGTACCTGCGCACCGCGGCGGCGTCGGCGAACTCCCCGAGCCCCCGCATGACACCCTCGTCGACGGTTATCCCCGAGATATTGCCATAGCTGTCTCTCTTCGCGTCGACCGGGACCTCCTCGGTGGAGGCCGGGAATATCCTCGCCCAGTCGATCGACAGGCGGATGGCGTTGTTGCCAAGCCCCTCCCTGGCGAGGCGGAGGTCCCCGGGGTATAGCTCCCAGAACCCCGGCCCGTCCTCGGGGAACTCGCCGCTCACCCTCCTGCCTGAGATGTTCTCGGCGTCGTGGACCCAGGCCCCCCAATCCGAGGCGGAGGCGGGCTCGCCCCTCCCCATCTCGGCCTGGAACGAGCTTATGGCGGTCCCCCAGAGGAAGCCGTCTGGGAAAGGCTTTGACACGGTATCCCCTCGACTAAGATTCGGCTGAACCGCTAATAAGTTTGAGCAGGAACGGCGTCGGTGCTTAACGTTTTATCCCCCCTCCGCGCTGATCCATGCATGGCCGATTTCGGGATAGTACACGAGTCAGGGGAGCTCAGGAGGGTGCTCGTCCACCACCCCGGCAGGGAGCTTGAGCTCGCCAACTCAGACCCTGTCACGCACCACTTCGAGATGCCGGTCGACGTTAAGCACTTCCAGCGCGACCACGGCATCCTGATGAAGACGCTGGAGGAGGCTGGCGTCGAAGTCCTCAACGTCGGTGCCATAGTCAGGGACGACCCTAAGATCGCCAAGCAGGTGGAGCAGTGCCCTAACCTCGTCTTCACGAGGGATAGCAGCTTCGTCACAGACGCCGGCGCCGTCCTTATGAGGATGGGGCTCCCGAGCAGGAGGAGGGAGACGCCCGTCATCAGGGCGGCACACGAGGCGATAGGCGTCCCGATCGCCTACCACATAGAGGAGCCGGACACCTTCGAGGGGGGAGGATTCGCCCTCCTCGAGGGGCGCGTCGCGGTCGCCGGCCTCTGCCAGCGCACCACGAGGGGGGCACTCGAGTGGCTCGGCGAGTTCCTCCTAGACGAGGGGTTGGCCGACCTATACATAATCCTCAACATGCCGCCGACGGACATCCACATCGACGGGCAATTCGCGGAGCTCCCGGGCAAGATCGCAATCACCTACTCCCCGAGCCTCGACTTCGCGGAGGCAGAGTTCAGGACACGCGACGACTCCTGGAAGGGCTCCTACATCGAGTGGCTGAGGGACGACGGCTGGGACATCGTCGAGATAACAGAGAAGGAGATGCTGGACATGGCAGCCAACTTCCTGACCGTGGCCGACGACCTGGCCATCCACTACACGGGGAACGAGCGCGTCATGAAGGAGGTCAGGGACCGCGGCATAAACACGATCCAGATACCCGGGGACGAGATGAGGAAGGGCTGCGGCGGCATCCACTGCATGACCTGCCCCGTCCTCAGGGTCTAGTCTCCCTTCAGCCCCTCCGCCAGGGGACTGTAGCCTTCGTCGCCCTCCAGTTCGGGGGCTTCGTGGCGTCAAGAACCATCCGCCCGCCGATGCAGAAGGCGTCCTCGGCTGGCTGCGACCTCGTCGCCAGAGCCCATAGAACCTGCCTCACGTCAGCCTCGTCTATGTCCTCGTCCACGACGACCGCGAGCCTGCACCGACTCAGGCTGGGTTCATCGAGGAGCTTCCTGGCGCCCTTGAAGCCGGGAGCCACCTTGACGGCCGCGAGGCGGCGATCCCCTCCCCACGGGAAGGAGACGGCTTTCACCCCGGGCAGCGTGACAGAGGCCTTCCGGGACCGAGCAGGAGGCCCGCCGGATACCTGAACCTCGGGGCCAGTCGCGTCGACGATCATCTTCGACGACAGCCCCTCCCTGGGGGATGAGGGGTCGAGCCTATGGGAGAATACTCCACTGATTATGTCTATGCCTGAGCCTGGCTCGAAGTCGCACCTCGACGCGACGGCGCCCAGCGCCTCGCCGATATCCGAGATGTTCACCTCCTCAGGGACCACGACGGCGAACTTGACGTAGGAGTCTAGTCCGAGGAGGAGCATGGCGACCTGCTTGGCGAAGCCAGGTATTGATGCCGACTCCCCGCTCAGCGAGACTAGGCAGACGTAGTGTGTGCCCGAGACCGGCCAGTTGATGTCCCTGACGGCTGGCAGGGGCGTGCTCGTGCTCAGGGTCCTGTATATCCTCGCCTGCTTCGGCAGCCCGCTGAGGAGCAGGTGCTCGTCCGAGTTGCTGGGCATTATGGTGAAGTATACGGCGTCCCTCCTCATCGTCACCGCGTCGACCTCGATCATGTTCCTGGTCGACCTGCCGCTCAGGTAGCCGGTGTACTCGGTGAAGGGGCCTTCATCCTCCTCCTCGAGCGTTATCCGGCCCTCAAGCACGATCTCGGATTCAGCCGGGACGGGTAGATCGTTGGTCTCAGAGCCGACAAGCCGCACAGGCTCACCGATGAGGGAGCCCGCCGTCGAGTACTCGTCCACGATCTTGGCGGCGGCCGCGAGGTAGATCGCGGGGTGCGTGCCTATGATTATGGAGACGTCCATGGGCTTCCCCTTGGCCTTGTGCGCCTCGAAGTACCGCCACATGTTCCCCCTCGAGTGTAGGCTGGTGCCTAGCCTGCTCCTGCCCTTGAGCTGCATCCTGGCGTAGCTAAGGTTCACGACCTCAGGCTTCTCGGGGTCCCTGGCGACCAGAAGCCCGCTCGTCAGGTACCTACCCGCATCCTGCTCGTAGAACTTCACTATCGGCAGCCTGTTCAGGTCCACCGCGTCGCCCATGAGGCGGAGTTCCTTGACCGGACCATTGTCGACATATACAGGCGCTATCTCCTCGTCGACGAGACCGTTCCAGGCGTTGTAGAAGTCCAGCCTGCTCCGGAGTGGTCGGCTTGAGCCCTCCAGGGCTAGGTTGAACCTCTCAATGTGGCCGAGCAGGTTGATCAATATCGGCGTCGAGTATCCCTTGACCTTCTCGAATAGGAGAGCCGGATTCTGAGGCCTCCTGGACGCCTCGTCGACCCTCAGCGTGACCTCGTACTCGGGGTCTACAGCCTCCTTCACCCTGACGAGCTGGTCTGGGTAGGCGGCCTCTAGCTTCTCGAGGAAAGATCTGAGGCTTTGCACGGTTCTAAGAGAGGTGGCTGACCGGATAAAAGATCGACCCACGCGATCTTCAGGACCTGAAGCGATGGAGCTATTCGGCTTTTTTCTTCTCGGGGTTCTCCTCGTCCTTTTCCTCGTCGTCCCCGCCGTAGATGAACTGGAGGTCGTCGAAGTTGAGCTTCTCCCCGGCGGCCATCTTCCTCTGCGCCTCCCTGCGGAGCTCCTCGACGCGGGCCCTGGCCTCCGCCCTGCGCCTCTCTCCCATTCGCCTCTCGGCGGCGGAGTAGCCTCCCCTCAGCTCATGCAGCTGGGCCATCACCTTGTCCAGCTCCTCGTCGACCTTCCTCGCCTCCGTGGCGGCCTCGACGAACCTTGTGTGCGCCTGGTCGGCCCTCTCGTGCTCCTCGTCGGCCTTCCTGTGGAGGAGGAGCATCGCCTCGTGGTGCTCCTGGCCGCCCTCCCTCAGCCTGTTCATCTCATCCCTGATCGCCCTGATCTCCACCTCGGTCGCCTTGGCGTCCGCCGTGAGCTCAAGGGTCGCCTCCTCCCTCGGCGGAAGCCTCTTGAACTCGCCGAGCCTCTCGCGGAGCTCCTGGGCGCGGCTCACCAACTCCTCCTCCCTTTCCAGCATCTCGCGGGTGGGCGTCGTCATGATGTTCCACTCGACGCGGTCGAGGTCCCTCTCGACCCTCCGCCTCAGGGGCACCTGCTTGTAATCCTCGTCGAGCCGCTCCTCGGCGCCTACGAGCCTCCTCCTCTTCTCGTCGAGCTGCTCGTACAGGGGCTGGAGGTTGGCCTTCACCTCAGCCACCCTGGCGTTGATCCTGTCCCTCTCGTCGCGGTGCTTCGCCGCCTCCTCCCTGAGCCTCCTGACGGATTCGTTTACATGGTCGCGCTCATCCCGCCGCCTGTTGACCTCCTCGACGAGGGCGTCCCTCCTGCCCTGAAGCTCCTTCGCCTTGGACTCCAGCTCGTCCAGTTTCCGTTCCTCGGCCGACATCCTGTGCCCCGCACCACGTGCTCCGCGGTCTTCGACGCTCACGCCCTAACCAGAGACGTGAACGGGTTGAAAAATACATCGGCCGCGGACCATCCTGAGGGAGCCCCTGGGCGGAAGGTTCGATGTGCATGGCGAAAATCCGTGAAAATCCCCTACGCCCGGCCGGTACTCTCCGCCCAGTTAAGCTTTTATACCGATTAGACGAAGGTTATTATCACCCTACTTTCAAATTAATTTGAAAGATTGGGGCTCCCTGGGGGGCGTGAATGGGGACATTCATCGGTCTGACCTCATCCTACCTCGCGCTTCTCTTCGGCTGCCTCTTCTTCCTGTACGCGGTCAAGTACTACGCCTCGACGATACTGGCCCTGAGCACCCTTGGGCGAGGGAAGGCCGCCGAGGCTGAGCCCCACACCTCCCCCGGCGACGTGGGGCGGGACGAGCCGTTCGTCTCCATCCACCTCCCCTTCTACAACGAGGTGAACGTCGCGAGGAGGGTGATCAAGGCGTGCCTCAGCCTCGACTACGGCAACTACGAGGTGATAGTCGTGGACGACTCGAGGGACGAGACGATAGGCATACTGAAGGAGGCTGGGTGGAGGAGGCCGGCCCCGGCCGTGAAGTTCGTCCACAGGCGGGACAGGTCCGGCTTCAAGGGGGGAGCCCTCGGCAACGCGGTGAGGTACATGGACCCGAGGACGGAGTTCGTGGTAGTCTTCGACGCCGACTTCATCCCGCCACCTAACATCCTGAGGCGCTTCGTGACCCACTTCAGGGAACGCGACCCCTCGTACGCTGGCTCCGACTTCCTCCCCGACTACGACGCCGGCGGAGGGAAGGGCAAGACCGTCGCCGCCGTCCAGGGGTACCAGCTGCACCACCTGAACAAGAGCGAGAACTGGGTCACCCGGGGGGTCAGGGCGGAGTTCAGCGGCAGCTACATGGTCGAGCGTGTCGCCGCCGAGAGGTACGGTGGCTTGAAGATGATAAGCGGCAGCGTCTTCATGCTGCGGGCAGATGTCCTGAGGCGGCTGGGGTGGGGGATGAGCATCACTGAGGACTGGGAGCTCACCCTAAGGCTTTACCTTGAGGGGTACAGGGTCGTCTACACGCCCCTCATCCAGGCGCCCGCGGAGATACCCACGACCATTCGCGCCCTCGCGAAGCAGAGGATGAGGTGGGCGGAGGGGCACACGTACTCGGTAAAGAGATACTTCAAGAGGGTCCTGGGCTCGGCCAGGCTGACGGCGAGGGAGAAGCTCGAGTTCCTCTACTTCTCACCATACTACCTCCAGCCCCTGTTCCTGCTCGCTGGCACCCTCTTCTGGCTCGTGGCGGAGGTCAACCACAGGTACCCCGCCTTCTGGAGCCCCGCCTTCGGCTGGAGCCTGACGATCAGCAACTTCCTCGCCGTGCCACTGATGGGCCTCGCGGGCATCTTCCTCGAGGGAGACCTCAGGGTCGACTTCTCCGGCGTCCTCAGCTTCGTCGCCCTCGGCTACATCATCGCGCCCTTCCAGGCCTACGCCGCACTGAAGGGGCTCCTGGAGCCGGAGGAGGGGACGTGGGTGAGGACGCTGAAGACGGGTAGCATCACTGACAGGGTTCTGAGGCTCAAGCTGAGGGGGATAATGAACTGGGTGAGGCTGAGGAGCAGGCTGCCCCGCTTCGGGTTCGGGGCCTTCCTCGAAGTGTTCGGTCCTTTCCCCGTGAGGCAGGCGCTGATGGCCGCCTCGATGGTCCTGATGGCGTTACCCGTACTGACAGGGCTGTCTTCGCTCGGCCTGGGGATGATCGGAGGGGGCTGATTGGGTAGGTTCTACACGACCCAGGGCTCCGACCTCTACATCTGGGTGACGGGGGAGGACGAGCTTATAGACCTTAACGTCTTCCCGCGCGGCCTCAACCTCTTCGAGGCCGACTCGGCCTGGAGGTCCTCGCCTAGGATGGCCGTCTCGGAGGGTGTCGCAGGGGAGGCGCTCGGCGTCGCAGAGATGATACTGAGGTACGCCGAATACGGCGCCGTGGAGGCCGACAGGGACTCGCTTGAGGAATACTTCGTCAGGGGTGATGAGAGGGTGGTGGGGGTCGTCGTCCCCGTCGCGCCGATGAGGAAAGCGCAGAGGAAACCGGCGCGGGTGTCACCCCTCTCAAGGCTCCGTGAGGTCGTTCGTGAGCCGATCTGATCGGTGCGGCCCCGTACACGACATCCACGGCTTCCCACCCGGTCCCGCCCGTTTAGCCGCCTGATTCCGGCTGAGGCGTCTCCTGTTCCCCCGGCTCCTCGGCCTTCTCCTTCGCCTCGGCCCTCTTGCCGAAGCTCATGATGAGGTCGACGAGCTGCTTCTGGTCAACCTCGGCCCTGCTCCTCCAGTCCATGTAGAGCGTGCCTCGCTCGTCCTCGCCGAGGTACCCCTGCTGTATGTAGCGGTCCAGGCTCATCTTCACGCGCCAACCGGGGAGCTTCTCCTGGAGGACCCTCTCCACATCCACGCGGGGCGCCTTCCCCTGCTTGCTGATTATGTATGCTATGGCCACGGCGAGGCCGGCTATGTCGTCGACGCGCCAGCCGATCGTCTTCGCCGTCTTCTGGTCAATGCTCCCCCGGAGGGTGATGTAGTATCGGGCGTCCGCCAGCTGGCCCTGTGTGGGCTCGATAATGGTTGGGTCGTCGAAGACCCGCGTCACCTGAAGGTCCATGGGCTGAAGCTGCTTGTCGAGCACCTCGAGGACCGACTGCCACTCCGGGCCGAGCTCCTGGCGCAGCTCCCATCCCCTTACGCCTGGGAGCCTGTGGTGCTGGAAGAAGAGGAGGTGCACGGCGTCCCTTGCCTTCCTCGCGTAGGCGGCCTCTCCGCCCTTCACCCTCGGTGCCATTTCCTCCACTCCTCGTAGTCGACGAGCGTCGGGATCGTTATCTTCCCGCGCTGAGGCTCCGCCTTAGGCTCGGGGTTGTGGACGAGCTCCGCGTTCTCGCCGAACCGATCCGTGACTATGTCCGCGTACCCGTAGCTGACCATGAAGCAGGCGAGATAGCTGCGGATCACCGTCTCCTGGTATGTGTCAGCGCCTATCCAGTCCCAGTAGCCGATCCTGCCGCCGACTCCGGCCTTCTCCCCTAGCTCGCGCCACGACGCCTCGAGCATCTCGGCGAAGCCCTCCTCCGGGATGATTCCTAGCTCCCGCGCCTCGTCGATTGTGGCTGTGCCCGCCTCCACCTCGGCCACCTCGGCCTGGCTCCACCTCATGCTCATAGGGAGGAGGTCGGTCCAGTAGACCAAGCTGCCCGCGAGGGTCCTGGCGCTCAGCTGCTCCATCTCCAGGACGGGGTGCCACGACCTGAGGAAGGAGTCCGCTATGGCGCCTATCTCCATCCTCATCAGCTGCTGGCTGAGCAGGAAAGGGTCCTTGTACAGCGTCGTACTCTGATGCTGAATCCACTCGTCCTGCCTCTTGAGGACGCCTGAGAGCTCGCTGATCGCCTCGGCGTCGGTGCAGAACTCGCTGAGCGACCTGATCTCAGGGTAATGCTTCCTGATGACTGAGAGGATGTAGTCTACGTCGACGGCGAAAGGCTCGACCCCCCCTGCGGTCACCGTTCGGCAGAGGCCTATGATGCTGCGGAGCTCCTCCTGCGCCTGGGCCCTGCTCAAGCCTTCTCCTCCTCCACGAGCCTCACCGTCGAGGTGTCCTCCGTCTTCTGAACCATGATTATGTGGATGTCCTCGCCCTTGAATGTGACCTGGCTGGGGGTGATGGCCATGTACTGGTCCGTGGTCCCCTCCATCGTGTTCACGATGAACTCGGACACCACCTCCTTGTTCTTGGGGTCCATGTGGAGGTCGAACTCGTCTACCGCCCTGAACGGGCTCAGGACGTTCTGCTGTAGGGCGAGCAGGAAAGCCATGATGCTGGTGCTCCTCTCTCCGCCGCTGTGGGTGTAGGGGTCGAGTTTGCTCAGCTGGGCTCCCTTGAAGCCGACGTATATCTCGAGGCCCGCCTCCTCTATGTCGCTGGAGTTGAGGAGCCTGACCTCCCCGTTCGCCTGTAGCCTGCTGAGGAGGCTCTGGTAGCGGGCGTTGACCTCGTCCAGGAGGTTGTGGACGACCTCGCCCCACTTCCTCGTCCGCTCCTCGATCTCGATCATGACCTGGCGCCTGTTCTCGCGGACCTGCTCCACCTTCTCCTGTATCTCCTTGTAGGTCCTCCCGTAGCTGTCGTACATCTCCCCCGCGTTCTCCGGGACCTCGGCCATCCCCATCAGGATGCCGCTGGTCTTCCTTATCTCGTTGAGTATGTCGTCGGCGGTGCGCCCCGTCTCCACCCTCGGCCCCCTGATGAGAGCCTCAGCCTCCGCGTCCCTCCGCTCCCCGTTGGTCCTGTCCACGTCGGCCTTGAGCTCCTCTATCCTCCGCTTCAGCCTGCCTCGGCGGTCCCTGAGGAGGGCGAGCTGTATCCTCCCCTCGACGTACTGGTCGTTGACGCTGTCTATGTTTACCCTCAGAACCTCCATCTCCTCCGTGACTGTGGAGACCGCCTTCTCAGCCACGGAAAGCTGCCTTGCTAAGCTCTGGAGCCGGGCCTCCGTCTCCTCCTTCTGCCCCTCGAACTCCTCGTCCCAGGCGTCGTACGTCTCCGACTGGGTCCTCTCCATCTCGTTGAAGAGGTTGAAGTAGTCGTCGAGCTTCGTGGGCCCCGTCTTCAGCCTCTCCCTGAGCGTCTGCGCCGTCAGCTCGAACCTGCGGCGGTGCTGGCCTGAGGAGCTGAGCATCCTGTCGAGGTTGGCGACCCTCTCCTTCTCGGCGCCTATCGAGTACTCGCATATACCGAGGGCCCTCTCATGCTCTATCCTGAGCTCTATGAGCCTGGAGTAGTCGCCGCGGAGCTTGGCGAGGCTCTCCTCCGAGTCGACGACCACCTTGCTAAACCTCTGCATCTCCTCCTCCGCCTGGTACAGCTCGGCGTCGGCTTCGTCGAGCGCCTGGGCTAGCCCCTGAAGCGCCTTCTCCAGCGCCATCACCCTGCTCCATGCCATCTCGCGCTGCAGGAATCCCATCCTGGTCTGGAGCTGCCTCTTCTCCTGGAGCCTCTCGTTCTGCTCACGCCAGTAGGCGAGCGTCTCCCTCGCCCTGTCTAGGAGCTGGTTGAGGCTCTCCTCCTCGCTGAGTATGCCGCTCAGCTTCTGCTTCGCCTCCACGACGTCCCTGCGGAAGGTGTTGAAGCCGACGGCCTCCTCGAGCATCTTCAGCCTCTCCTGGGGGCTGAGGTTGGCGAACTGGCCGGGCATGTTCTGATGCATTATTATGAGCATGTTGTCCGGGTCGAAGCCGAAGCCCGCGAGCAGCTCGACCACCTCGCTCTTCGGCACGGTCTTCTGGTTCAGCTCGAACCAGTACTTCCCGTCCCTGCGCAGGTTGCGTGTGAGCCTCACCTCGTCCATGTTGAAGCTAGGCACGGGCCTCTGGCCGTCGGCCCGGGGGCCGTTGTCCAGCATGAGGCTGACCTCGGAGGTGTCCTGGTCCCAACGTATGAGGTCTGAGAGCTTCTTGCTCCGCTCGGTGTAGGTGTCCCCGAGGGCGACGCAGATGCCCAGGAGGAGGCTGGACTTTCCCGCCCCGTTGGGGCCGCATACGACGTTTACGCCCTCCCTCAGCGGTATCCGGGCGTACGCGTATGACATGAAGTTCTTGAGTATGACCTCCCTGATGAGCATCCGCGTTCCCCGAGCTCCAACAGTCTAACTATCCGGTCTTTTTAAACTCTACCTCTCGCGTCGGCGAGGGTGGGGTGAAAGTGGGCGCCATCGATCCCCGCCCTCAAACCTTTTACAGGTCCGGGGAGCCTCTTTAAGGGGTTGCCTATGGTTGAACTGACGAAATCTCAGGAGGAGCGGGCCATGAGGCTACACGGGGAGGCCGTCGTGGTCGACACGCACTGCGACACCCTGATGCAGTTCATGCCCCCATCCTACGACCAGCCGCCGGCGAGGAGGCTCGGCGAGAGGTCCGAGAGGGGGCACATCGACCTGCCCAGGATGGTCGAGGGGGGCGTCGACTGCCAGACCTTCGCCATGTACACCGGGCGGAGGGAGGGGCAGCACGACGCGCTCCTCGTGGCGAACCAGATGGCCGACATCTTCTACAGGGAGATGGAGGCCAACGCGGACCGGATCGTGCCTGTGACGACCGCCGGGGGGATTGTCGCGGCGAAGGGGGCCGGCAAGCGATCAGGTCTCCTGGCCATCGAGGGGGCCGAGCCCCTCATGGGCGACCTGGGCGTGATGCGGAACTTCTACAGGCTGGGCGTCAGGATGCTCAGCTTCACCTGGAACTGGAGGACGCCCTTCGCGGACGGCGTATCTGCTGACCGTTCCGAGAGCAGGCTCACCGACCTGGGCGTGAGGGCGTTGGAGGAGATGGACCGCCTCGGGATCGTCCTCGACGTCAGCCACATGTGCGACACCTGCTTCTGGGACGTCGCCGACGTCGAGGAGGGGCCATTCATAGCGAGCCACAGCAACAGCAGGCTGGTCTGCGACCACAAGAGGAACCTCACAGACGACATGATAAGGGCCCTCGCCGACCACGGTGGAGTGATGGGGATGAACTTCGCCCCCGCCTTCGTGTCGAAGGAGGCCGCGACCGTCGAGAGGCTCGTGGACCACGTTGACCACATCGTCAGGATAGTCGGTCCCGACTACGTGGGGCTGGGCTCCGACTTCGACGGCATAGGCACTATCCCCGCCGGGCTCGAGGATGTCTCGAGGATGCCAAACATCACCCGTGAGCTCGTCCGCCGGGGCTACGAGGACGAGGACATAGTCAAGATACTAGGCGGCAACCACCTCAATGTGTTCGGAAAGGTCCTGAGGTGACCCCCTTTTCCTGCCCCTCATCCCTCTACGGGATGTGGCAGTAGATGCCTGAGAGGTAGTCGTTCATGAACAGGACGGCGTACGGGCCGCCCGTCGTCAGGCTGAAGATGATGAAGGTCTGTGATCTGTCGCAGTACCAGACCGCCATGGCGCCGTAGAGGGCGGTTTCGTTCTGGACCCTTATACTGTAGGTCTGGTACAGGGCCTGGTGCCCCTGGACCGTGGTGTAGACCTTGTCGCCGAGGGTGATGTTGTACCTCATGAGCGGGGCGATGCCGGCGTCCAGGCTCTCCTCGAGGCCCGGCTGGGTCGAGGTGGCCAGCCAGGTCGCCTCAAACGTCTCGTACCCTTCTCCCATACCGGTGATCCTGCCGCTCCCCGCGTCTGCAGTGGGGTGGAGGAGGCCCGAGACTGTGACGTTCATCCCCTGGAGGTACTGGACGCTTAGGGAGTACAGGTTGCTCCTGACGTAGCCGGGTTTGGCTGTCGCCAGCGCCTCGAGGCCCTCGATTGTCTCGCTCATCAGCTGGATGGTGGAGTTTGAGAGGCTGACGTATGCCTGGAGATCGTCCACGGTGGAGTTGAGCATCGAGACGGCGTATGTGAGCTGCGCTATCTTATCGTCCTGTGATGAGATGACCGGCCTGAATGAGAGGTAGGAGGCGGCGTATCCTACCACCCCGCCAAATAGGAGGACGATGACGATGATGACGGCCGTGTTCTTCGCCTTGAACATGTCTCTTACACCTTTCGCATACTGGTATTCTGTCTATTCCTTTTCACTTTTACCCTTCAATAGAGAGGAGTTCAGTCGAGTAGGTGGAGCTTTCGCCAATGCCTTGAACAGCTTAACTATAAACCCCGCTCTACTCCTCCTTGAAGTCCTCGAGGACGATGCCGGCCCGGAAGCTCTCTATCTCCGGGATGGCTCCGAGCCTCTTCTCGATGAAATCCTTGTACTCGGCCATGTCGGTGACCGTGACCATCGCGAGGATGTCCGCGAAACCGGTGAGAGTATGGAGCTCGATTACCTCGTCCATGGCCGCCATGGCGGAGGCGACCCTTTCGAAGTGCTTCGGTGAGCAGTTGATGAGGAGAGCCGCCTCCACCTCCTTGCCGAGCCTCCTCCAGTCGACCGAGACCGTGAACTTCTTAATGACCCCGCTCTCCCTCAGCTTCCTCACCCTGTAGGAGACGGTGCTCGGGTGGAGGCCGAGGTAGCTGGCTATGGTGCTCGCGGGCGCGGTCGAGTCCTGTAGCAGGAGCCTAACTATCTTGAAGTCTAAGTCATCTAGCTTATCCTTTGGCATGGATACCACCGCAACTCTCTTAAGACCGATAGGAAACCGTTCCTGACTCTGTCATCGACATTATTTTTCCTTTTTCTAGTTAAAAAAGTCTCTGATCCTTCGCGGATCATCGACTTTAGAGGCATTTCTTCCGTTTTACGTCGGGTGCTTGTACCACGTATTATATTATTATGGGAAACATCGTGGAGGACATTCACTAACATGAGCGACACCAGAGACTCCGGTTCACGCCTGACTGAACGAAAGTTTGAGCTGCACTTCGTAATGGAAAGCGTAGCGTTTGGCCTGACGGATGGAGTCATATGCTTCCTGGGCATAATCGTCGGCGTGGCTACGGCGACCCTAGACTCGAGGATGGTCATAATAGCTGGGATCGTGGGCGGGGTTGCCGACGCGCTCGGCAACTCCATCGGCTTCTTCGTGTCCCAGGCGACTGAGAGAGCCGTTCAGCTCAACGAGGCCGAGCGGGGGGACAACTCCCACATCCACTCAAAGAAGGAGGTCTACATGAGCGGCGTCTTCTCATTCCTGGCCACATTGCTCGTGCTAGTGCTCCTGATTTCGCCTTTCATCTTCCTCGCAGTCTGGGACGCGACGACTGCCTCATTCATAATCGGGACGATCATGTCCTTCGTGTTGGGGACTTACATAGGGAAAATGAGTGGGGAGAACCCCTACAGGTCTGGGGTGAAGTACTGCCTCATCACGATGCTCGGAGCCCTAGTCTCGTACGGCGTCGGAGAATTCCTAAACATATACCTTTAGAAATGGTAGCGGCAGGAAAGCCAAGGTTAAGGTGCGCCCACCAAGTTCCTGCGTTACCTCTTCTTCATTTCAAGTTCCAGTGTGTGAATGATGCTCGCCGTATGCCGTCAAGATGGTGATCGAGGGTGGATCACATTCGTTGACGACGCTGTTTTCACCCTGTTCGAGACGATCGCCCTACGCATTAGCCTTAAATTGGGCTCCGCCTTCGTTCAGTAAGGTGCAATTTATGCCGACGGCGGGCAAGGTCTTCGTCTCGACGGAGCAAAGGTCCCTCCCGGACGTGAGCGCCGCCATGGAGGGGTACAAGGTCGAGGAGGAGTACAGCGAGGGCGACTTCAAGCTCAACCTCCTCACCGAGGTCGCCAACCTCAGCCTCGTCGAGGGAACGCTGACGGGGCTCTACAGCTACGACCACGTAGTCTACAACTACCACAGGGGCAGCGTCATCCCCGCCGCCGCAACGAAGGAGGTCCTCTTCGCCTTCAGCGAGTACGATGGGCGGACCTACCTGGCCGTCGTGGACAAGAAGGACGTCGCCAACAGGACGGCGAACAGGCTCAGCGAGATAATCTTCGGCGAGATGGGGGTCATCGTCGAGGCCAGGATACTGCCCGAGACGCTGAAGAAGTTCCACCTCGAGAACAAGGAGTCGACGAAGGTCATCTTCTTCGAGAACATGAACATCCCGAACATAAACAAGCTTAGCCTGTACGGCCCCGACGTGGTCGACACGAAGCTCTTCAAGGAGTACGACGCCATCGGTGACCCATGGTACGTGCTGACGAAGTCGAAGAGGTTCGGCCACACCGTCGGCCTGGTCCGGGACGGCTCCGTCACGATATTCAACAGCATAGACCAGGGCCAGTACCTCCAGTACCTGAAGGAGGAGATAATCCCTATGACTCAGCCGCCTAGGGCGAGGAGCAAAGAGGAATGAAGGTGGACAAGGAGCTGGACTGCACGGGGCTGTACTGCCCCGAGCCCGTCTTCAGGACACGCATGGCGCTGGACGAGCTTGAGCCGGGCCAGACCCTCGAGGTCACCGCCGACGACCCGGCCGCCTACGAGGACCTGAGGCGCCTGGCTGAGCGCCTCGGCCAAGAGGTCCTGAGCCTCACCAAAGAAGGCGATGAGATCAAGATAGTCATACGAAAGAAGTAGTCTGGAGTTCCATCAATTTTCATCTCTCTGGCAGCCAGAAACATTCATTAACATCCATAAGGTAAGCCTTACGTAAGGTAAACCATATGACCAACGTCAAGACGACGTTGAACATCGACGAGGAGAAGTGGACGAACTTCAAGCGAGCCACCTCCAGCCTGTATGGGGGGGAGAGGACCCTGAGCGAGGTAGCCGAGGAGGCGATGGAGTCCTACGACGCGGTGACCGCCATCAGAAGGTTCGCCGAGAAGAGGGGATACAAACTGGACCCCTACCCCTCCCTTAGGGAGATCGAGGATAGACGACCGACGATGCCGGACAGCTCCGTCGGGATCCTCAGGGAGATGAAGAATGGTCGCCAAAATCGTATATCTGGACACGAGCAGTCTCGTTAAACGGTATCTGAAGGAACGCGGATCGGCGGTCATGGACAGGGCGTACGCCGAGGCTGAGAGGGGCAACCTGATCCTTGCCTTCTCCATCTGGAACATCGGGGAAGCTCAAGGCGTAGTAGACCAACGCTTCATCAGGGGACAGATCACGGAGGAGGAGTGCGACGAGACCGTTGAGGGGATGCTCGCGGAGTCGACCAAGATGAGCCTGATGAACACGCTCAGGATAGTACCGATCACCGTCAACGTCCTCGTCCCCTCCTGGGACTACATCCTAAAGCACCACATATACGTCAGCGACGCACTCCAGATATCCAGCGCCAAGGAGGCGCAGTGCGACCTGTTCCTCAGCGCCGACAGCCAGCTGATAGGAGCCGCGCAGCTTGAGGGAGTGAAAACTGTCGACATCGAGTCAGACCCCCGGGAAGCAGTTGAATCACTTACCGAAGCATAAGACCTTTTCAAAGCTGATAAAGAAGACATAAGTATAGACGGCTTTGAAACTAGTCTTAAACAAAGTCTCAAATCCCGTCGACCCCAAGCACACCTCCCCCCCAACGCCGTACATCATTCCCCCCTCAGGTAAAAAAAAATTTCCCGTTATGAACAGCCACGGAACACGGGGAGGCGACGACTACACCCCCCACGTGCACGCACGGAGAACAGAGAAAAGAGCCCACCCACCCGCAACCCGCGCCAAGGTTTTAATTCGCCCAAACCACTTCAAACAAAAGGAGAAAAGCCTTGAAGGCCTACATGGACTACGGATCAGGCGCCCCCGTCGACCCCCGGGTCCTCCGGGAGATGCTTCCATACTTCACCGACCACTTCGGCAACCCCTCAAGCTTCCACTCATACGGCTTCACGGCCCTCAGAGCCATAAACAGGGCCAGGGGACAGGTCGCCGACCTCATAGGCGCCGACCCCCAGGAGATAGTCTTCACCTCAGGCGCCACGGAGGCCAACAACCTCGCCCTCACGGGCATGGCGCCCCGCCTGGCCAAGAAGGGAAACAGGATCGTCGTCTCAGCCATAGAGCACATAAGCCTCATCAACATAGCCAAGGACCTCAGCCGCCAGGGCTTCGACATCCAGTACGCGCCCGTCGACGGGGACGGCGTGATCCTCCTCGACAAGCTCGCAGAGCTCGTCGACGACAGGACCGTCATCGTCAGCGTCATGGCGGCGAACGGCGAGATAGGCACCATCCAGCCCATAGAGGAGGCGGCGGCCATCGCCCACAGGCACGGCGCGCTGTTTCATACGGACGCGACCGCGGCCCTCGGCAAGATACCGCTTAACCCGGCCTGGCAGGGCGTGGACCTCATGACCCTCAGCAGCAACGACATCTACGGCCCGAAGGGGGTCGGCGCCCTGTACCTGAGGAAGGGGCTCAGGCCGAAGCCCCTGATCATAGGCGGGGGGCAGGAGCAGGGGATGCGCTCGGGGACCGAGAACACGCCGGGGATAGTCGGCTTCGGTGAGGCAGCCGAGCTCGCGAAGGCCGAGATGCCGGCGGAGGCGGAGAGGCTCACCAAGCTGCGCGACCGCCTCATAGAGGGCCTGCTCACCATACCCGAGTCCCACCTCAACGGCCACCCGACGAGGAGGACGCCTAACAACGCTAACGTCCGATTCAGCTACATAGAGGGGGAATCACTGATCCTGAGCCTCGACGAGGTGGGGGTACAGGCCTCGACCGGAAGCGCGTGCGCCGCCAAGACCCTGGAGCCGAGCCACTGCCTCCTGGCCACCGGCCTGAAGCCCGAGGACGCCCACGGCAGCCTGGCATTCACGCTGGGCAAAGACAATAATAGTGAGCAGGTCGAATACCTGATACGGCAGCTGCCGGGGATAGTCAAGAGGCTCAGGGCGATGTCCCCGATAACCCCCGAGGAGCTAAGGTGACATGTACTCGGAGAAGGTGCTTGAGCACTTCAAGAACCCCCGCAACGTAGGGGAGATAAAGGACGCGGACGGCGTCGGGACCGTCGGAAACCCCGTCTGCGGCGACATGATGACCATGTACATCAAGGTCAAGGACGACCGCATCGCCGACATAAAGTTCAAGACATACGGCTGCGGCGCCGCGATCGCCACCAGCAGCATGACGACAGAGCTCGCGAAGGGCAAGACCGTCGACGAGGCGCTCGAGATCACCCGCCAGAGCGTCGCAGACGCCCTCGAGGGACTCCCGCCTGTCAAGATGCACTGCAGCAACCTGGCCGCCGACGCCCTACACGAGGCTATAATGGACTACAAGAAGAGGAGGGAGGCCAAGAGATGAGGAAGGCGCGGAGGTGCCCGCTTTGCAGCACAGCTAGGAGCGCCGAGGACTGCGAGCTTATGGTCATCAAGGACAAGAGGGGGAAGGAGGGCCTCTGCTGCTGTGGAAGCCTCGAGAAGGGGCAGGTAAAAGTGTTATAAACTAGAAAAGAGCGTATACGAACATCAGGCGCCTGATCTTGGACCGTAAAAAACTAGCCTTAGGCGTATCTGCCGTTCTCAACGCGCCTCTGATAACCCTCGTCACCTTCATCCCCCTCATACTCGTACAGAATACCGAGCAGGCACCCACGCTGATAGCGATAACCACCCTTTTCGGCTCCGTGCTGCCCCTGGTGATGGTCTGGGGGCTGCTTAGGCTCAGGGTGATCAAGGACTTCTACGCCAACGAAAGGGACACGAGGACGATCCCGTTCCTCTGGTCGATGATCTTCTACCTCCTAGGCGTATGGGCGCTCATAACCGTGAACGCGCCGACAGCGGTCACCGCCCTCATGGCATGCTACTTCGTGAACGGCTTCGTCCTCCTCCTCATAACCTCGAGGTGGAAGATCAGCATCCACGCCTCGGGGATAACCAGCCCCGTGACGGCCCTCGTCTACCTCCTCGGAAGCTGGATGCTTCCCCTCTTCCTCATGATCATCCCCGTAGCCTGGGCGAGGCTGGAGCTCAAGGCCCACGACATGAAGCAGATCGCGGCTGGCGCCCTGCTGAGCACATTGCTCACATGGATACAGATGAGCTTCTACGTCCACCACATGCTCTGAGGGCTGAGGGGTCAGGCGGCTACCTTCCCGGCGATCATCTTTCCGTACTCGAAGGCCCTCTTGAGCTCGGCCTCGTTGGGCCTGAAGACGAAGTCGAGATCGCTATCTATGAGCTGGACGCCGGCCGCCTGCATCTCCGC
>Ga0172364_10000288_pt1 | contig 34329 bp, 31 predicted proteins | sample LakKivSesite10cm_FD_114545 | JGI IMG/M metagenome (GOLD analysis project Ga0172364, IMG submission 114545) | Sediment microbial communities from Lake Kivu, Rwanda - Sediment site 10cm | ecosystem: Environmental > Aquatic > Freshwater > Lake > Sediment | place: Rwanda: Western Province, Lake...
ACGTGATAGTCAACGTTGTGGATGCCACCGTCCTAGAGCGCAACCTCTTCTTCACACTTCAGCTCATGGAGCTCGAGGTCCCGTTCGTCGTCGCCCTGAACATGTATGACATTGCAAGGAACGCGGGGATCGACATAGACATCCAGAGACTCTCAGCCGAGCTGGGAGTTACCGTCATCCCGACAGTTGCCGTGAAACGGGTCGGACTGACCGAGATGTTGCGAGCTGCGATCGGGGTGGCCCTCCAGCGCCCGCGGTCCAGACCAAGCGAGCTGCGCTACGGATCGGAGATCGAGTCCCGGGCAGCCCTCCTGAGCGAGATGATCCAGGCCAAGGCAAGGTCGGGGGACTACCCGCCGCGCTGGACTGCCATGAAGCTGCTCGAACAGGACTCCGAGGTCGAGGCCATGGTCTCCGATCAGGCCATCCTGAACGAGGCCGCGAGACTGCGCTCCGAGATCGAGTCGATCCACGGCGAGCCCGTCGGGACGGTGATCACCTCAGAGCGCTACACCTTGGCCCACCGGATCTGCTCGGCCTCCATGGCGTTCAGGGAAAGGCCTCGCCCGACCTTCTCCAGCCGTATCGACTCGCTGACCACGCACGGGTTCTGGGGCTACGTCGTAATGGCGCTGATAACGCTGGGAATGTTCTATGCGGTCTTCTCCTTTGGCAGCTGGGCCTCGGGCCTTCTGGACGCGGCATTGGACCTCTTCCGGCCTTTCCTTCAAGACCTGCTGGGCTCCGGCCTCCTGGGGAAGATCCTAGGAGAGGGCCTAGTGGAAGGGCTTTTTGCCGGGATAGCCATTGCCGTCCCCTTCATACTGCCCTTCTACCTCATACTTTCCCTCCTGGAGGATTCGGGCTATCTCGCCAGGATCGCATTTCTGATGGACGCCGCGATGCACAGGATGGGCCTGCACGGCAAGGCCTTCATACCGATGCTCCTTGGCTTTGGCTGCAATGTTCCTGCCGTTCTCGGATGCAGGATCATGGAAACACGCAGGGAGCGCCTGATAGCCGCCTTCGTCTCCACCCTCGTCCCCTGCACCGCCAGGACCATCGTGATCCTTGCCTTGGTCGGAAAGTACCTCGGGGTGACGTACGCCCTATCCCTCTACGTCATTGACATTGCGATCATCTTCGCGCTGGGCAGGATCGCCTACAAGACGCTCCCCGGCGAACCAATCGGATTGATCATGGAGATGCCGTCCTACAAGAGGCCATCTGGAAAGGTGATCGGGAGACAGACATGGTCCAGGGTGAGCGGTTTCGTCAGGATCGCGTTCCCGATCATCGCCATCGCAGGAGTTGCCATAAAGGCCGCGGAGGTCGCGGGCGTCCTTAGCATCATCTCCGACGCGATATCGCCCATCACCGTGAACCTGTTGGGGCTGCCATCCGCGTTGGGCGTGCTTCTCATAGTGGGCATCCTCCGCAAGGAGCTCACCGTGTTGATGCTGGCAACGCTGCTGGGCACTCAACATTTCAGCGCTGTGCTCAGCCCTTTGCAGATGTACGTCTTCGCCTTCGTCGTCATGCTCTACATCCCTTGTGTAGCCACGATCGCTGCCTTGGTCGAGGAGTTCAACTGGAAGGAGGCTGCCTACATAACCACATTCGAAATCGCCTTTGCCACCCTGGCAGGAGGGCTCTTGTACCGGATCCTTCTGCTGCTCGGATGGCACTAGGCATAGAGCACGGGGGAAATCATTACAAGTCCGGGTTAGTCTGGATTCAAGAGAGCCTTGCGCCACGGCATCCCCATTGCTCTCCTTGTCCTAGGATTCACCTCCACGATGGTGCAGGTCGTTCTCCTAAGGGAGCTCCTCGTCGACTTCCTCGGCAATGAGCTGTCAATCGGCGTCATGCTGGCGAACTGGCTCCTGATCGAGGCCCTTGGCAGCTGGGGCTCCGGAAGACTGTCCCGGAGCAGCACAGATGCGTCCTTGGCCCACTATGTCGGCCTCCAAGTTGCCGTCGCAGCACTCCTGCCCCTTGCCGTCGCCGAAGCAAGGATTGTGAGGAACCTCGCAGGCTTCGTGCCCGGACAGGGTGTGGGCCTCCCATCGATCACCTTTCTTTCCCTCGTCATCATGGCGCCCCTGGCGCTATGCGACGGCGCCCAGTTCACATTGGGGTGCAGGATCTTCTCGGCGGCCCGTGGCATCCAGATCACGATAGGTTCAGTGTATGCGCTGGAGGCAGGAGGCGCAGTGATCGGAGGCATCGCCGCGACATTCCTGTTCGTCCCCTGGATCCCCTCCACAGCCTCGGCCTTCATAGTCGGGGCCCTGAACCTCCTTTCCGGCCTGCTGCTTATCGTCAAAGCTTCACCGACGCGGCTGCGGGGCATTGGCATTCCCGCTACGCTCACCGTCGCTCTCGTAGCCATCGGCTGCGTGCTTCTCTGCTCTCAGACCGCTTCGATCGAAACGGCTACGCTGAAAGCGAGATGGAAGGGATACGAACTGATTCGCTCGGAAAACTCCGTGTACGGCAACATCGCGGTGGTCGAACAGGCAGAGCAGATCACCTTCTTCGTGGATGGCGTGGCAACGGTCACATCGCCGATCCCGGATGTTGCGGCGGCCAGGACACTCGTCCACATCACGCTGCTGGCTCACGGGAATCCCAAGACGGTGTTGGTCATCGGCGGCGGGGCCGGGGGAGTTCTGTCGGAGATTCTGAGATACAATGTAACCGAGGTAGTGTACGTGGAGCAGGACCCGCTTCTGATCCGGCTCATACGCGACCACCCAACCAACACGACGCAATGCGAGTTCTACGATCCCAGGGTCAAGATCGAAAGCACCGACGGAAGACGGTTCCTAGCACGCACCGGGGACAGATTCGATGTGGTCCTGATGAACCTGCCGTATCCCTCCTCGCTCAGCCTGAACCGGTTCTACACCGTGGAGTTCCTTGCCTTGGCGGGGTCTAGGCTCGCGGAGGGCGGAATCTTGGCATTCCCGGTGCCCGGGGCAACCGGCTATCTTTCGACCGAGGAGCGCAAGATGAACAGGTGCATGCTTCAGACTCTGAGCCGGTCCTTTGACCAAGTCAGGGTCGTGCCTGGAGCAGCCAGCATCTTTCTGGCCTCGAACGACATCAACCTCTCCGCGATCGACCCGCAGACGCTCTGCGAAAGATCTAGTTCACTGAACATGGACACGATCGTTCCCTGCCACGCCTTTGAACAGCTGTTGGACCCAGCCCGTGCCGACTGGTACCGCGATTCCCTTGAAGGCACAAGCACTGAAACGAATCGCGACCTCCAACCCTGCGCCGTCTTCTACTCGCTGGCATACTGGACTTCGATATTCTCACCCCGCCTGCTCTGGGCCGTCCGCGCGCTGGAGAGGACAGATATGGTGTCCGTGCTTGCGATCATAGCGGCCATCGGACTTGTCAGCGTCTCCCTGCGAAGAAGGCTCCTAGCGAGAGGCCTCCTGCCCATCCCGTTTGTGGTAGCATCAACTGGCTTCTTCGGGATGGGGATTAACGTCGCAGTGATCCTTGCGTTCCAGTCGTTCTTTGGCTACCTATACCAGGAAATCGGCTTGATCCTGACGGCGTTCATGCTTGGCCTTTGGCTCGGAGGAAGCACCATGAACAGACTGATCGCGGAAGGCCGATATCCCGGCCTTGCGAGAATGGAGGCTGCAATCGTTGCCTTCTGTCCGTCCTTCCTAGTCCTCCTGCTGCTCCTCGGCGGCCTTCAAGACCTCGGATGGTTCTCGTTTCTTCCAAAGCTCCTGATGCTGGGACTGAACACGGCTTCTGGCTTCATGGTTGGGTCCGAGTTCTCGCTCTGCAGCCGGGCGAGGGTTGCGGAAGGAAGGGATCTACCAGCGGTTGCAGGAGCGGTCTACGCATGGGATCTTCTTGGAGCGGTGCTCGGGTCCCTGGTCCTCTCCATCATCCTCTTCCCCTTGGCGGGCGTGGTCGCTGCTTGCCTATGCATCATGGCAGTGAAGGGCGTCAGCCTAGTACTTCTCGCCACCTCTCGGTAGGGAGCCGATCAAGCAGAGCGAGGCGAACAGGGCACACGCCAAGCCAGCTTCAGGGACCGGGATGCTCGTGTCCCCCCGCAACTCGAATAGCCTGCCCTGGCCGGGCTCAAGGCCGTAGCTGAACGAGAAGGAGACTCCGTCATCCCGAAACTCAACGGTCCGGTTCGTCATGCAGTCCAAGATGCTCTCTACTGGGTAGCCGACTCCTGCCTTTGAGACGGTGATGTTGGCCGTGTCCTTCTTCGTGACGTTCTTGCTCGCCACGAAGAGGTATTTTCGGGAACTCTCGGCATGCAGGAACGTGTTGATGGTGCCGGAGTTGAACCTGCCGCCGCACCCCTTGATGGTGGCCGCGTTCTGAACCTTTGTCAGTTTCATCAGCGTTGGGCCGATGACTTCGAGGTCCTCGTTGATGCCCCGTATCTCATCGAAGGTGTAGTTGCCGATGCCCTCCAGGGTCTCGAACCGAAACCAGTTCACTCCCTTGCATCCCGCCGCCAAGGCGAGGTAGGCCTGGGCCCGAAGCTCGTTCGGCGCGGGCCTTTGATTGATGTTGAATGCCTGCGGGACGACGATGACCGGCACGCCGTACTGGTCCCCAAGCTTCACCCACTGGTTGGCATACGTCTCGTACTCGGAGAGGCCGCTTCCCACGGCGTAGGCCAGTATGTAGCAGTCGTACATAAGGACGGGCGGCTTGGGAGCTGGCGGACTGCCATAGCCGGTTGCCTTGGCCATGTACTCCTTGGCCGCAGCCTGGCCTTCCTGCCCCCAAGTAAATATGCCGGTGATGGTCGGGGGAAGGAAGGAAGCGTTCGCCGAGGAGCCAAGCCTGCAGAACGCGGCATGGGTCCTGGCGATCCTGTCCATCACACCGGGCGCGTTGGCCTCCGGCTCATCAAACGCATAGTAGGCGACGAGCGACGAATGGGACGTTCCCAGCTCCTGGATCGTCTGTCTCACCTGCTCCTCTAGCTGCTCGTCGGTCAGGGGTTCCGTTCCGTCTGCACCCTGACGGAAGGGCTCTGGCACGTCCGGCCAGACATAGCCGTACAGCTTGAGCCACTCCAGAATGTTGTCCCATCGAAGCGCAAGGTCCCCGGTCTTGGCATATGGCGGATCCCCGAATCTGATCCAGCATATCAGCGGGATGGAAGGGATGCACTTCATGCCGGATTGATCGGCAATGTCCAGGAACGTTCGGCTGTTTGAAGTTCTGCCATGGAAGCTGTTGAGAAGGTTGACCCCCATCGCTGCCATCGTCGACATCTCATCCGGGTATGAGGATGGATTGCCCTGCGGGGTGAGGCAGATCATCCCTCGGATCGGCATCATCGATAGCTCGTAAACCGGCGTCTCAGCCTGAGATCCAGCAACGGTCAAGCCCGTCACCACGACAAGCAGACCCAAAGGGACGGCCCTCTTCTTGGGACTCTGCATAGTGTCAAGGCGATGTTCCACATCTTGTTAGTATTTCGGTCCGGACGGAGCATGTCCGTGTCTACGACACCCCAAGAGCCTGAATGCTGCGCACGGCCTGCCTCGTCGCCCTCGATGCAAGATCCGAAATCCTGCATTCCTGATATCCCCTCACATGGCTTTCGACCTTGTCTTGGAGTGGCTCCTTCCACTTCTTCGGGATCATGGAGGCACCCAAGGCGGCTCCAGCTATCGACCCGGCCGTTGCCCCATTGCAGTCGGTGTCCCATCCACCCATCACGGCGATCCCGATCGTCCTTGTGAAATCAAGCTTGCCATAGATGAGGGCCAAAACAACGTTGAGCGCATTGTTGATCGTGTGGACGGGAGAATAGTGGCCGTAGTCTTGCTTCACAAGTTCCCAGCAGCCCTGCCATGAATCCGCATTTCTGGACCACTTCAGCAGCTTGCGCACGGCCTCCGATAGCCTGCTCTTGGCCGGGATCACAGACAGACCGGCTCGGACGATCCCCTCGGGTTTCTTCGACGAGAAGGCTGCTGCTACCATTGCGGATACCATCATCTCGCCGTAGATGCCGTTCTTCACGTGGCTGATGCTTGCGTCCCGGGAGGCCAACTCGGCCGCCGACGAGGGCCTCCCCGGCATGGCGTAGCCCCACGCATCGGCCCGGATCTGGGCCCCGATCCACTCCCTGTACGGATTCAGATAGGTCGCGGTCTCAGGTATCGGGAGCTGGTTCACCAGGTTGCGATAGGCGATCCTTTCGGCCGTGTAGACCGAGCTGTACTGCAACCGTGCGAGCCACTCACCGGCTATCTGTTCGCTCGTTACACCCGGGCCGAACGACTCAAGGATGTGCAGCCCTAGGATCGTGTAGTCTATGTCGTCGTCCCTCGGCATGCGGTCGATCTCGCCCAGGTATGGTCCGTGGCCCTTCGGCTTGTCCTGAGCACTATATGGCCTGGGGAAGTAGTCATCCAGGGGGTATGCATTCTCTGACCGCAGATACTCCTCAATTCGCTCCTTGGCCCATCCTTCCACCGGCTTGCCCAAAAGACAGCCCACACAACGGCCAAGCCATGCGCCAAGCATACGGTCCTCCATTTGGTTCATGTCGACCTTCCAGGATCTGGTCCGTACGGCGGGACTGACGGCCCGGATCTCCTCAAACCGCGACGGCTCAACATACCGCCATCCGGGCCGGGGCGGCAGGGCGTAGAGGCTGCGCCAAAAGGACTCAAGCTCTGCGGGGCTTGCACTCTCCCTCATTGCCTGGAACTTCCTCTCCATGTGAGCTGGATCACATCCCTCCTCCTTCTTCTGGATGATCTCGGCCGCGACGATCTCGGCCAGCCACTTCTTGGGAATGTCCATGTTGATCCGAACGCTGATCCCCGAATCCGCTGAAAACAGTTGCGGCCCACCGGAAGCCTTCATCTATTAACCCCATAGACATGCCGTTTGCCCATGGAGGAGCGATTCACAATACTGAACAAGGGGATGAGGATCGTAGGCATCAGGAACATGGCGCATGACCGACCCAGCCCGACGGCCATCCTGCTGCACGGCTTCACCGGCTCCAAGAACGAGGCCCACGACCTCCTCCTCAAGACCTCCAACCATCTAGTTTCCTGCGGGTTCAACACAGTAAGGTTCGACTTCCGGTACGGGAAGACGGATACCAACCGCAATGAGAGCGACGGGCAGATCGCGGAGATGACCCCTTCTGAATGGATCAGCGATGCAAGGAAGATGGTAGGCTTCGTGTCCAAGGATCCTCGAGTTGACGCCGCTCGGGTCGCCCTCATCGGAGTCAGCATGGGCGGCTTGACGGCTATCTGCGAGGCTGCGCGGGATGAAAGGGTAGCGGCGGTTGTCGCTTGGTCAGCGCCATCGGATCTATCGTCCAGGCTCCACAACGAGAGGAGACTGAAGAATCTTGAATCGATCGTGTGCCGAAGAGTCGAGGGCTTCAAACGCAGCGCGCAGAGGAATGTGCCGAGGAAGAGCATCCCACTGATCTCCCCCAGGCCGGTCTTGATCGTCGCCGGCTCCGCAGACGACGTCGTTCCCGCCCACGAGGCAAGGGAGCTTTTTGAGAACGCGAAGGATCCACGATCCCTGTTCGTAGTTGGGGGAGCTGACCACACCTTCAGCAAGCACGAGGCCGAGGTGATCTCAACCACCGCCTCCTGGCTTCAGTGCGCTTTGAGGATGGGTTAGAGCCACTTCGCCCGAACCTTGCTAGACCCTGATGCCCTTGATCTGCCGGCTTCCTGCTCAGCTGCCCATCTCTATGGTTGCATCGCGGTCCTGTCCCAAGGAGATGATCTCCACCTCGGTCTTGAGGAAGCGCTGGACGTAGCCGATGTACTCCCTCAAGGGAATCGACAGCTCCTCATAGCCCCGCTCTGCAACTTCCTTCCATACAGCTGTCGAAAGATCCGGCCACCCAGGCAGCGTCTCGTACACGGGGCGGCACTCGGAGAGGACCCGCATGTTCGCCGGGAATTCCCTGAGCTCCTCACCATCGTGCTCGTAAGCAACCGCGACCTTGACCTCGCGCAGCCCGCCGAGCACATCCAGCTTGGTTATCGCGAGGCTCGATATGCCGTTGACACGGACCGCATACCGAACCATCACAAGGTCAAGCCAGCCGCATCGCCTCGGCCTCCTCGTCACCGTCCCGTACTCGCCGCCCTTCTCCCTAATGCGGGATGCCAGCGGCTCACCGAGCTCGGTCGGGAAGGGCCCCTCCCCCACCCTGCTGGTGTAGGCCTTCACGATCCCGACCACCTGATCAATCCTTGTGGGAGATATCCCTGCTCCGGTGCATGCCCCGCCGGCAATCGTGTTGGACGACGTCCCATAAGGGTAGATCCCGTGATCGATGTCGAGGTGGGTGCCCTGGGCGCCCTCCAGAAGAACGTTCTTGCCCTCATCCATGGCCTGGTTGAGAAGAAGCGAGGTATCGGCGACGTACCTGCCCAGCTTGGCCCCCTTCCCAAGACACCACTCGACTAGCTCCTGCTTCGCCAAGCCCAGTTTCAGGCCGTAGGCCTCGAGCAGCTTCTCCCTGAGTGGGTAGTATACCTCCAGCTTGGCCTTGAGGCTTTCCTCGTCAAGGAGGTCGCATACCCGAATGCCCAGCCTGGTGACCTTGTCGCCGTAGCAGGGGCCTATCCCCCGGCCCGTGCTGCCCGAGCTGAGCTTCCCTACCAGGGTTTTCTCCGCACCATCGAGGACCTTGTGATAGGGCATGACCACATGGGCCCTGTCGCTCAGCCAAAGCCTCACCTCCCTTCCCGTCCTCTCCTCGATGTCGGCTATCTCATCGAGCAGCTGCTCCGCGTCGACCACGACCCCGTTGCAGATTGCAGCCTGCTTCTGCCTGACGGCTCCGGAGGGCAGCAACCTGAAGGCAAAACGCTGTCCGTCTGTCACCACGGTATGGCCGGCGTTCGCCCCCCCGTTGAAGCGCGCGACTATGTCGAACTTGGACGCAAGGAGATCGACGATCTTGCCCTTTCCCTCATCTCCGAACTGGGTTCCGACCACCACCTTGACGGTCACAGCAACAGCTCCGAAGTCCTTCGTGAAACGAAGCTCTTATAGATCTATCAGCACGCAAATGCCGACAGCAGAATAGCCTACCATGGCACGTAGAAGCAGGATCAGGCCTACCGCTGGATACCCTGGGACCTGCCACAACTACCCTTTTTGGGGGTACCAAGTTCTGCCGGATTGCCCCAGAAGCTTCAGTCGGGCATCATCGGGTGCTTCTCGAGCGTGTCGCCCTGTGCTCAGTTGCTCGCCTGCCCGGTACTTCACGGGCAATTGTCGGGGCGGGGCGTACGAGTTGCGGTCGCAGTGGGGCAACGACCGCCCCTGCCTCGGCCTCGCCGCCCACCGGTCCAACGAAAACTCGCTGCATCGGCTTCTGGGAGATGCAGTATTCACAAAGCATGTAGGAGGGCCGCTTGTTCTTGAGCTTGACCCTCTGCAGGCATGCACTGTGGAAGAGCCTCAGACATCCTATGCATTCGGTCGCGGTTCCGTTAATCCGCTTTCCACACCGTGCACACTTCTGCTCAACTGCCCTTCTGCCCATACCTCGCCCCATCCTCCATCTCTGTCATCCGTGCAGGAATTTCGCAGCAGCCAATCAGACGACCTCATCGGATGGATGTAGGAGCCCGAACCCCCTGAAGGTTGGCCCCTTCGACATCTTCCCTTATGGTTGCCCGGCATCTAGAAAAAGCTTGGCATCGCTACCGTGTCTGGCGGTTCGAAGCCCTAATCATACGGTGGATACGGTTCCGGAGGAATGGTACGAGTCTGGTACCCTGGATGAGGCCGCACGCTCGCGTTACTACACCCGGGCAGCAAGGGGATGGCTCTCTTCCCCAATGGGGGCGTTCTCCGCCTGCCCCCCGGGCTGAACGGCCTGCCTTTGCCTCCCCTCAGCCTGATCTACGGCTCGAATGGCTTGAATTCCAGTCGGAAGAACTCATTGGGATTGTTGAAAAGCCAGTCTGCAGCCACCTTCTCCACATCCGCCCTTTCCAGCCAGCCCCTGGAGACCGACCGGGCCAAGGCACCCGCAATGACGTCCCTGGCTATCTCCAGATGGGAAGCAGCGTACTCCACGCAATCACCGTAGTCCGCCCCAAAGCCGTGGATCTTCGAATGGGGGACGGTCACGATGGAGTTGGCCATCAGCTGCTCGGTGTAGAACGGATCGATGATGTTCACCCAACAGCAGTCGATGGCCACGTTGGGGAAGTTCTTGGCCAGATAGAGGAGCTCGCCCAGATAGGGCCAGTTGCCGTGGAACAGGTCGAAGTTGACCTTCCGATGGAGCTCCAGAACCGAGGTGAAGTTCGCGGCGTTGGTCTTCACGATATCGTTTCTCCAACCTGCCATGTGCCCGGTGTGGATCTGGACGGGCAGGCCAAGCTTGCCCGCCATCTTCATGAACGCGTGGAACAGGTAGTCGTCCAGCGGCTTGGCCTCCGGCCAGCCCAAGCTGCGCCTGGGATCCTCCATCATGAAGTTGAACAGCTTCTCGGCCTCGTTCCGCGGCACATTGTCGTATCTGATCGTCCTACTGTAGGCCGACTGGTCCTTGAACCCGACCGCGCCCGCATCCTTCATCTTTGAGAAGATCTTCATGCACACGTCAAGGTACTCGTCCAGGTCCGCAACCGACCCGTCCACGATCCTGGCAAAACCTTCCACACCCGGTTGGCTTCTGACCGAGTGGAAGCCGGGAAGGGGAATGAGAAGCCGATCCAGTGGGTACATCTTGTACTTGCCCGAGATGAAGTCCTTCAGGTCCGGGTTGACGTTCACGAGCCTGCACTTGATCTGGGCTTTGTTCAGAATCCGAGCGTAGACCTTCTCGTCCTTGAGCTTGAGGAGCTTCCGACCGACCCGCTTGACTGCCTCAAGGGTCATCTCCTCCTCCCCATAGAAGTTGCGGAGAACAAGTCTGGTCACCCTCGCGTAGGCGGTATGCTTCGTCCGGTTCCACAGCTTCTCGAAGATCGGCCACTTCTCCTGAGTGGGGATGCTCTGATCGTTCAGCTTGCCCATGAGGGTTTCCCCGCCAGCCGACACCAGGTCGCTCTGGAAGTACCCCTGGATCAGGGCCGTGATAGGTTCCTTGTACTCCGGCGCCGTCTTGGGGCCCATGGTATGGTCGTGGCAGTCGATGACGGGGAACTCCTTTATCGACTCAAGAATCTCGGAGCGAAGCTTGTCCACGTCCACGGGAGACACCGGGGGTGGGGGTCCCAGTTCATTCTTAATTGTAACCATTGTCCGGAACTTACCCAATCAGGACTTCTCCCTGGGATGGCATTCGGTTCCTGCTTCATCCCGCAGCACCTGCCTTCCGGCATCAACCTCGCCGCTTCTGCAGGCGTCTAACGTCTCTGCCCCAACTAGTCCGACATGCTCACTAGTCCATAGCAGCTCCAAACCGTCTCTTCATTCCCCGCCAGCTGAGACTTGTTCAGACCGGTGATTCCGACGGTGACTGGGCTCAATTGGACAGCCACATCTCGCACCCTATGAGCAGAAGTGGCGCTGAACGTCCCAACCGCTATAGCCCCGCGGGTCGAAGCATCAGACCTGGCTCTGGGTGTACCTCAGCTCATACTCGCTCGAGATCTTCTTCGCGCCGGCGATCTGGTCCTGCGGCCAGGGGACGCTGGCCCTCAGGTCCTCGATGCCCCCTTTTCCCGGCGGCGGCTGGGCATACTCCACAGCATAATGGAAGTTCTCGTCGTCAAAAAAGATGAAACAACTCCGCGACCTGATGTCGACGGGCTTCCTCGTTATCGAGAACGGGCTGGTGTCTTTGAGAGCGCCGTACGGTATGTACAGGAGGGGCTTCAATTCCACCCCGGCTGACAAAGCCGGCTGTAAAGTCTTTCCTCCAGAGAGTCTGCTCCAAGGATGACTCATCCTGCGCTCCTAGGCGAGAATCTCGGTCCAAGCCTCGTTAATCTGCTGCTCGTACTCGCCAAGAACCTTGAGGAACTCCAACTTGTCCATCACCTCTTTGGGTGGATAAATAGCCGGATCGTTCAGGATCTCGGGATTCGTGTAAGGATATGACGCCTCGTTCGGGTTCGCATACCATACGAAGTTCGATATGCCCGCGCTGACTTCGGGTCGCAGGATGTAGTTGATGAACTGGTGGGCGAGCTCCACGTGAGGGGCCTTCGCGGGGATTGCCACATTGTCCAGATACATGGTAGTTCCCTCCTTCGGTATCGCGTATCTTACGTCCTGATTCTCAGCCACGACCTGATAGACATCCCCCGACCATCCCTGAGAAAGCCACACGTCCCCGGAGGCAAGCATCTCCATGTACGTGTCGCTCGTGTAGGCCGAGACCAGCGGCTTCTGCTCTATGAGCCTAGCCTTGGCCCGTTGAAGGTGGTCGGGGTCGGTGGAGTTGGCGGGGTAGCCCAGATACTTGAAGGTCGTGGCGAAGACGTGCCTCATCTCCCTCAGCATCGTGATGCGACCCTTGTATGCCTCATCCCAGAGTATCGCCCAGCTGTCCACAGGAACGGTTACCTTCGCCTCGTTGTACCCTATGCCAGTCGTCCCCCACAGGTAGGGGACGGAGTACTTGTACTCCTCCGTGGGGGGACCGGGATCGAAGGGCGGGGCGCGGAACTTCTCCCCTATGTTCCTGAAGTTGGGTGTCTTCCTCATGTCCAGAGGCTGCACAAGGCCGCCGGTCTTCAGGATCTCCAAGATGTAGGCATTGGGCACGATGATGTCGTAACCGGTGGCACCCGCCTGCATCTTGGCGAGGAGCTCATCATTGCTGGAGTAGTTGTCATAGTTGACCTTGACTCCGAACTCGTCCTCGAAGTCCTGGATTGTGGTCTCCCCTATGTACGAGGACCAATTGTAGACGTTCAGCTCGTCCTTCTTGGACAGGAGACACCCTGCCAGCGAGGCGCCACCCAAAAGAGCCCCAGCGACCAGGGCGCCCTTGATGAACTCCCTCCTGGTCAAGAGGTCCGTGGTGTTCTTCTGCATGCCGAGACTCCCAGCCACTTTGGCCTACTGCCTTCGCCTTGCGCATTCGTTCTGCCATGGCAATAAAGCTTGGTTGGTGGACTTCCGGGGCACCGTGCGAAGATTCCCAAGAGGCAAAGGGTCCGAAGGTGTGTTCGCCTGGAGTTGGTTGGGATGCTGGAATCTGCGGTGTAGCCATCCACCATGGAGCTTGCGGCCGAACCCAGAAGGGGGCCCCTCCCTCACGCAAAGCCTTTTCAGGGTGAATCTGACCTCCAAGGTGATCCGTCTTGGCCGGAATCGTGGGTATGGCCGGCGAAAGGGCCGAGCCAGAGACAGTTCACGAGATGTGCAGGATTCTCGCCCACAGGGGACGGGATGAGACCAAGGTAATCTCGGGCACACATCTTGCGGTGGCTTGTTGTCTGAGTCGTGGGGTAGACAGGTTGGACCAACCTTTCACTGCCGCCGGCAAGAAGCTCTTCGTGGACGGGGTAGTCTTCCCCCGATCATGCCGACCTGGGGATGTAGGGCAAACGGACGAGTGGATCGCAGATAGGCTGGCTCGATGCCGGGCCCCGGAGGACTTCGTCGAGTTCCTTCAGTTGCTTGACGGGGCTTTCGCGATTGCCATCGTCGCTGAGGACTTGGGGAGCCTGTATCTGGGCAGGGACTTGATCGGCTACAAGCCCCTTCACTACGCCTTCCTGGGCGGGACGCTCGTGTTCGCATCCGAGGCCAAGGCACTCTTCGCGGCTGGAGTGGAAAGGAGGATCGATCCTACCGCGGTGGCCGAGTACCTACTGGAGGGGGTGGTCTACGCCCCTAGGACACCGTTTGCCGGAATCCAAATGCTGGTCGGCGGGGGGTTGCTCGCGTACAGGGGAGGAGAAGTGCAGATCCTCAGAGCCGAGCCGCTGAGAATAGAACCCAGGACTGTGGAGCCCGCACAAGCGGCAGCAAGAATCGGTGAAATGACAGTGAATGCCCTGGGGAGACACAAGCAAAGCCTCAAGGGCAAGGCGATCATGGGCGTCGGGGGAGTTGACTCATACTACATGGAGGCCATGGCTGGCAGAGTCTGGGGGGACAAGGGTGCCACTCCACAGAGTTTCACCGTCAGATTCGTCCCTGAAGGGCCGGATACCATAAAGAGGGAGGGAGATCGCATCTTGGTGACGATCGGACCCGAGAGCCTTCCCGACCATATTCCGGAATCCGTGTGGCACTCGGAGAGCCTCTCAATCGAGCCCTACCCATCCAAGATGCTTGCCTACGGGATAGTCGCAAGGGAGACCGGGGCGAAGTACCTATTCATGGCCGATCCCCTGGATGTCCTTTTCGGCGCCTTCTCGCCCTGGTCGCTCTACCTTGAACAGAAGGCCTGGGAGGCCGCATCCTCTCCGGCGGGACTCCTGGGTTTCCTCCTCGCGATGAGGAGAAAGCCGTGGAGAGTTCTGGGTCCAAGGACCTTCGTCAAATCCGTGGCAAAGGGAATCCTCCCCCCGGAGTTCTCCTCAGCTCTTCTTTCGCTGACCTCGGACAAGATCTTCCTAGGAGCGCCCTTGCGGATCTTCAGCGCCGAGTGGATGCGCAGGATGGCCGAGAGGAAGGTTGAACTGGGGGACCGGAGGGATAACGCCCGGGATGGATTCCTTGTACGGACACGGCACGGACCCTACTATGAATGGGTCGACTGGATATTGCGCGATCACGGACCCGCCTTCTACGGCGAGGCGGGTAAGACGGTCTATGGTGCTGGCCTATGCTACCTGTGCCCAAGTGTGGATCTGCCACTGTACCAGTTTGCCATGACAATACCGTATGAGTTGAAGCTCCAGCCCTACTGGGACAAATACATAATGCGCAAAGCCGCGGAGAAGGTTCTTCCGGGGGAGCTCGTATGGATTCGCAAGTGGGGCTTCATGTTTCCTTGGAAGACTTGGTTTCCAGGACCGTTGGCGCGTTTCATTCGGGAAACGTTGCTGTCAAAGAGGGCCCTTTCTAGGGGCTACAACGACCCGGAGCGGTTGAGGCAGTACGTTGAGCACTGCTTCAGCAACCCAAGGACACTACTTTCCCTTTGGCCCTTGGTGACGCTCGAGCTTTTCCACCAAGTTTTCATCGATTCCGATCCTCGGGTCCCCCCAAGGCCGCGGTCCGAGCAGACCGGTGGAGTCTCCTGAATACGTGTTGATCTGGCCTGTAGCGTTCCTAGCCTCTTCATGACCTAGAACGAGGAAAAGTGGGCCCGTCGGGACTTGAACCCAAGAACTTCGCCTCTTTGAAACGGGGAACCCCGATCACGTCAAGGCGACGTCATAACCAACTAGACCACGGGCCCCAAGTCCTCGGCCGGAAAAATGGATTTAAATCTTACCGCGCCCTTCGCTTCGCCTCCTCTCCGTGGTTTATGCGCTCCCGGCAATCCCGCAACGTGGGAAAGGAATTTCAGGTCCGCATCCTACTTTCACATGTGGCGGGTCGCCTTTCGACGAGGAAGGCACAAATCTTCCTAGTTTTCCTCCTGATTGCAGCCGCGATCATATCGTACGTTGGGCTTCAGTGGTCCAAACCCGAAAAAGGGTCACCAGGGGCGTCCAACGCATCGCAGAATGACTCATTACCTAGCCCGGGCGGCGGTGGGGGCGACAAGTATGCCCAAGCAAGGGAACAGATGGTCCGAACCCAGATAGAGGCACGCGGTGTAGAGGACCCCGCGGTCCTAGCCGCGATGAGAGGTGTTCCCAGGCACCAGTTTGTCCCGGACTATCAGGTCGAGAATGCCTATGAGGATTGCCCTCTGTTGATTGGCTACGCGCAGACGATATCCCAGCCGTACATAGTGGCCCTGATGACCGAACTGTTGAAGCTGGAGCCCGGCAGGTCCAGGGCACTTGAGATCGGCACCGGCTCGGGATATCAGGCGGCGATCCTGGCGAAGATATGCTCAGAGGTGTACTCGATCGAGATCGTGGAGCCCCTGGCCGAGAGGGCCTCCCTGACGCTTGACCGCCTCGGTTTCACAAACGTCCATGTCAAGAACGGCGACGGGTACTACGGGTGGGAGGAACACGCGCCCTACGATGCGATCGTGATCACCTGCGCAGCGACCCACATCCCGCCCGATCTTGTTAGCCAGCTGGCCGACGGCGGCACGCTCGTGCTGCCTCTCGGATCCCCCTACACATGGCAGACCTTGACGGTGCTGGAGAAGAAGGGCGGCGAGACGACCCTCCAGTACTTCGGGGAGGTCATTTTCGTGCCGATGACCGGCGCGATAGAGAACGAGCCATCTACGGGGGAGACCTAGAGGCGGGAAGAACAAGGTAGGCAGCGAAGTAGACAAAGGCGCTGATCGCAAGGACATTGGAGAAGCCAGTCAGGCTGCCAAGCACGATCGTCCCTGCCGAACCCACGACCGATGAGCATCCGTTGGCACAGTAGGCCAGCGGGATGGCCGACTGGGTCCTCCTCCCGAGCATCCTCAAACCCGTCGGAAAAGGCATCCCCATCGCGAATGCCAGCGGACCGATCAGCCCGACTGCGATGGCGAACTTGGCCCAAATATGCCAACCTAGAAAGCTCCGAATGAGCCAGCCTAACCAGAGAGCCTGCACAAGCACAAGAAGGCCTACGGCCAAGACCGCCACGCCGACGATCCGAGGCGTTGGCTCGGACTTGCGACTCCAAAGGCTCCCCAGACCCGAGAAGACGAGCATGGAGAACAGAACCGCTGACATGGCGTAGGCGGGCTGGCCCAGGAACAGGATGAACTTCTGAAGGTACGTGACCTCCACCAGCATGTACCCAGCGCCCAGCAAGATGAAGTAGGCGACCCACCTGCCCATCCTCGGCACCCGTTCCCTCCTTCTTGACGCTACAAGCAGGGGCAGGCCTATCAGTATCAGGGAGGCAACCCCCGCCTGGATCAGCACCGCAACAACCAGAAGGCCCCCCTCCAGGAACGGGTTCCATAGCTTCCCAAGCGAACGCCGAAGCTCCAGTACCCTGTCCCACTTCATGAAGTCGAAGAAGAACGGCCTCTCGTCCGTGGGCGGGGTTAGATCGAAGAGGTAGGCGTGGTAGAAATCCCTTCTCTCCCTGGAATCTACTATGCGCCTGAATGCCTCGTAGTACTCGTCAATCTGAAACTTGTTGAACCTGTTGGTCTCGTTTGCGGAGATTCCGGGCAGGAAGACCAGGTCATACCGCCTTTTCTCGCACGTCTGCCTTATGCTCGCCAGCTCGGCGGCTTCGAAGGAAGTCTTCTTCATCATCGTTGTGACGGTGAGGTATGTCCGAAATGATGCAAGGTGCAGCGACGCGTCGGCCACTCCCTCGCTCTCCAAGGCCGCCACCATCATGGAGGCGATCCTTGCCGACTGCCGCGGAGGAGGGCCCAGCCACCTCGTCACCACGAGAACCCCTTCCGGCGAAAGGTGTGCCAGGAACTGTCGGAAGCTCTCGACGGTGAAGAGGTAACTCTCGGAGAGGCTGTACAGCCCTACGGAGGCGGTGACGGGATCCTGCTTCAGCGATATCTCTATCAGGTCGAAGGACTCCTCGGACGATGCAAGATAGCACCTTGGATCCACGGCGTGGATCTCCACATCCGCCCGGGAGTATAGGTTGCCGGAGAACTCGGCGAATCTGTGCTTGACCGCCTCCACGATGCTCGGATTCCTTTCCAGAGCGACGACCTCCGCAGCCCCGCTCCAGAGGGCGGACAAGACATCGAAGCCACCTCCGGAATCGACGATCAGGACATTCTTCCTGGGACCCACCACATAGGGGATCCTTGATGGAAGGGTCTCCAAGAAGCCTAAGGTCGAGAGGTTGCCGTCGAAACTGGTGACAGGCTCCAGGTTGTCGCCGTCGACCGTCAGACCGATCTGCTCCGGCACCCGCTCCGGCGAATCGAAGGCCATGCCCGGCGCATAGTGGATCAACCGGCTACTCACAGCATCGATGCGGGAGACCGCGTTCCAATCGCTCCACACCAGGCGAGCGTCGGGATACCTCAGGGCAGCGCTCAGGGCCTTGTACTCCGAAATTGCGGGGTCAAAGCCGGGCTGAAGTACCAACAGGAACCCGAGGGCCAGCGTGCCAGCGAACGCAAGATGGCTCTGAAGAATCAAACCCTCCGATCGGGAGAACAGCCCGCAGGCCATTGCACAGAAGGCCGCCGAACCGAGGATTGCGAGGTGCGGCCCTCCCAAGGCCATCATCGAGAGGGCGAAGATGCACCCCACCCCAGCCCCCACAAGGTCTGCGAAGTACACAAGGTTAGCCTGGCCCGGCCTTCGAGTGATAAGGCAGGCAAGGCAGATTCCGGTGAAGAGGAAGGGCAGCCCGAGGGCGAGGTACTGAAGCACGATCACCAGGGCATGGAGGGGCTGGGCATTTGCCCTGATCGGGTCGAACCTCAACAAAACCGCGAAGAAGATTGAGAGGATTCCGGATATGCAGGCCCCGGCGGAGGCGACGGGAATGGCGCTCCGATTCCTGACAATGGACGGAATGAGCGCCAGCACCGACCCGCCCACCGCGTAGCCGAACAGGGCAATGCTGACTACCATGAAGGCGAAGTGGTACCATTCAACGAGGGACAGTATCCGGGTCAACCCGATCTCAATGGAAAGCGCCCCTAGGGAGAGGAGGGCTATCGCCAGCAGATCCTGGACCAGAACTCGATCTCGGACCACGAGGCTCCTGGGAATGCCCCTTGGTGGACCCACAAAGCGCTACGACTAGGGCAGGGAACTTATTGGTTTCGGGTTATAGGGTTATAGGGGCCACCTGAGCGGAATAGAAAGCGCACAATTCGGGGAAATAGGGGGTTCTTTTGGGGGTTTAGGGGGTTGAGCTTCCACTCAGGTGACCCTGCGAGAAAAGGCCACAGCTTCCTTATAAAGTTTTTGGGTTCCTTCGGGGATGCCGAAAGATTTTGCACCTCACCTTGGCTCCTGATGCCCCTTTCGGTGGACAGAACAGACATCGCTGCTCCGGGGAGAGGCCCCACATCACGGCCCCGGCAACTTGCAGTTGGTGGACCGGGCGGGATTTGAATTCGCGCAGACGCGGAAGACCGGTCTGTCCCGCGGCCTCCGCCACCTTGGGGGATAGCCCTTGCCAAGACGGCGATCTACCAGCTGATCTACCGGCCCACCGGGCAGCGGGTCCCCTGAAGGGTATTAAATGTTCTCGGAAGGAAGAGGAGGGTTCGGCCAGCTCACTTGGACCAGAGGTGCCATGCGTAGGATCTGCGCTTCGATGTCCGTCCGTAGCCGCAGGCCGCGCAGACCCCACGAGAGAGGTGGAACGCATGCTTGCCGCATCTCCGGCAGATGACATGCACCATCTTGTTGCGTTTCCCCTTCGAGGGCGTCCCCTTTGTCAGACGGGTCACCTCTGCTCGCTCGGCGAGATGAAGACGACGTTGTCGCCTCTGATGATGGCCGTTTCGAAACTCAAAGGCTTCTCCTTCTCGATTTCCTCGGCCTCATCGAGGATCAGGTTCATGTGGATGTCGTACCCACGCAGGACCCCTCTGAACTCCCTCCCGCCCCTGAGCTTGATCAGGACGACTTGGTCCAGCGATGAGTCCAGCACATCCATGGGCTTCTGAGCCATACCCAAATCCCGGCCTCGGTCCTCCGGGCAATATTTAAATCTATTCGGCAGGTCAGATCCCGATGAGGATCAGGAGACGACGCCCACTATCCTCCAAGGAGATCAAGGGCCTAAGGGACGCACTGAGCCGGGCCCTCTCCCAATCACAGCTTGACGCGATCCTCGCTGGCCATCTTGAGACCGCCTCCACCGAGAAGTACCCGGTCATCCTCTCCGGCAAGGAGCCCGTCATCTTCGAGCCGGACGGGACACCGTTCCCTACCCTGAGGGGTTTCCTTCGCGTCGAGGTGCAGCAATGCTACCTTCAGGTGGACAGCGGGGCGGTCCCGTTCATCGCCAATGGCGCAAACGTCATGGCACCGGGCGTTGTTCGCAGCGATCCATCCCTACGGCAGGGAGACCTCTGCGTGGTGACCGAGGAGCGCCACAACAAGCCCCTCTGCATTGCGAGAATGGCCGTCAATGCCTCCGACATAGATCGAGCAAGGAAGGGCAAGGTGGCGGACAGCATCCATCACGTGGGGGATGCTCTCTGGAAGCTATCCGTGGAGTAGGCGATCCCTACGACCAACGTATTTGTCTATGGCCCGCTGGCTAGCAGGGATGTCCTCTTCCTCGTCGCGCGCGTGTTCGTTGACGCAGAGGATGCCTGGGTTGAGGACCATGAGCAGGCAAGGGTAGCATCCCGGGAGCCCACCCTCCGCACACATCCGCATCGCCGTGTCAGGGGGCTCCTTCTTCGGGAGGTGTCGCGCGCCCTCCTCCGGCGTCTCGACGGGTACTACGGTCCCAACTACCGGCGGAGAAGCCTTTCGGTCCGCTCCAAGACGGGAACGACCCGAGCCCAAGCCTTTTGGCTTGCAGGCAAGCAAAGGGTTGCGGAAGGGGCTATAGATAGCCTCCCGCCTTCATCAGTTCGGCGTTCAACACGGAGCCGCCTGCGGAACCCCTGATCGTGTTGTGGACCACGCTCACGTAGCGCAGGGACCGGTTGGACGACCCGGCCCTGACTCTGCCAACCGCAATCGCCATGCCCCCTTCGAGCATACGATCGTAGCGGGGCTGAGGCCTTGTATCCCCCTTGAAAACCCAGATCGGACGCTTCGGAGCGCTTGGCAGGTGTAGCTGCTGGGGCTGGCCCTTGAACCCGGCCATCGCCTCCTCGGCCTCCCCTGGATCGACCTTCCTCTTGGTCTCGACGAACACGCACTCGGTGTGCCCGTCGAGCACCGGAACGCGGTTGCAGGATGTCTCGATATCGAACGGCGCAGGCCTGAACCTGCTGTTCTGCACCGCGCCGAGGATCTTCCTGGTCTCGAACTCGACCTTGGCCTCCTCCATCTTGATGAATGGGATTACGTTGTCGGTTATCTGCATGGCGGACACCGCATCCTGTCCTCTGAAACCGGCGCCCGAGACGGCCTGCATGCTCACCATTCTCACCGAGGATATCCCAAAGCCGTCCATGATCGGCTTCAGGCTGAGCGCAAGGCCCACCGTGGTGCAGTTCGGATTGGTGACTATGAACCCCTTCCATCCCCTCTTCTCCCGCTGGGCTTTGATGATGCGCACGTGGTCGGCGTTGATCTCAGGGATGAGTATCGGGACGTCCGGTTCCTGTCGGAAGGCGGATGCGTTTGTGAAGACCGGGAAGACCTTCGCGAACTCCGGCTCGACGTTCGCGGCGACCGCTGCAGGCAGTGCCGAAAAAATCACGTCCACCTTTCCTGCCGCTTCGACGCCCTCGACCGAGGTGCTCGCTATCTGCATCTCCTTGATTGCGGCGGGGATTTCCTTCTCGAGGGTCCATTCCACTGACTCCCCGTAACGCCCCCCCGCGCTGCGCTCCGAGGCCGAAAGCACCTCTATTGCGAAGTCGGGGTGATTCTGGAGCTGCTCGATAAAACGCTGCCCAACCATGCCCGTGGCGCCTAGTATGGCCGCCTTCAGCACAGAAACACCTTGTGGCAGGGACAACAAATTCATATTGATATCTGTTTTCAGCTCATTCGTTGAACCTCTCCGAGCTCACGATTGCCCTCGCACGTATCCGAGAGGCGAGCCTGATCGAGAAGCGAAGGCTTGTGGAAAGACTTGTTGCATCGGTCAGCGACTCGGACCTATCGCTCGTCGTCGCAGTCCTGGCGGGGGAGCCGCTGACAGATGAAAAAGTCGCACTGTCCCGCAACCAGATCATGAAGATCCTCTCCTCGGTGTCGGGCCGATCGGTTGCCGAGATCAGAGCAGAGCTCAGACGGTTCGGCAGCATCCCTTTGGTGGCCGAGTCGATCCTGGGCGCAAGGAAGCAAAGGGAGATTGCACAGCGAAAGGCAGGAGTGGACCAGGTACTGTCCACGATCCAGGCGCTGTCCCAGCTTGGCCCAACAAGGTCGGCTGCCGCGAAGCTGGCCCATCTGCTCTCCACTTCTGATCCGGCCGCCGCAGGGGTCATCCTTGCGATTCTGCTTGAGGAATCGCCCTCCTCCGTGCCAAGATCCATGCTGGCGGATACGCTGGCTACCAGGTTCGGTACAAACCAGACGAAGGTTTTCTCCCTGGCAGCCGAAAAGGGTTGGCGCTGTGCTGCCCTGGCCCTTGTGGCGGGGGCTATCTGCCTCCCCTGAGACATTCGTCAGGGGATCTGGCGATCGCGAAGAACGCAGGCAGGGAGGCGCCCACGAAGGCTATCACTAGCCCAAAGCCCAGCCCCAAGATGAGCTTGCCAGGTCCTATGGCGGACAGGATGACGAGCTCCGGGTTTATGCCACCGTACTTGGTGACAAGGCTGATCACAACCGCCACCGCGTAGCCGACCAAACCGCCTATCCCACCGATGACAAGTCCTTCGAAACTGAAGATCAGGACGGAGGTCGTCGTCTCGGCCCCCAGGGCCCTCATCGTGCCGACCTCCCTGATGCGCTCATAGATGGACATCTGCATCATGTTGAGGAAGATCAGCAGCGCGACCAGTCCGGCGACCAGCGGCAGTTCCCACTGCAGTATGTTGATGGTGGCGGTCACCGTCTTGAGGAGAGGGTACAGCACGAAGACGTTGTACTGTGGGTAATAGCGTGACAGCCTGCTATTGACCGTGCCGAAGTCCGTCACCTTGGGGATCCTGATGTACATGAAGCTGGACCATCGCTCCTTGTCCATGCCCTTCAAGGTCCATGCGTCCTTAAGGGAGATCAGACCATAATTGGGCTCGGACCGAATGACGCCGATTATCTGGAGCGGGATGCCCTGCGTCGGAGGAGCATGGCCTATGCCAACGTAGAGCGTGTACTCGCCGGTCTTCTTGGCACCCTCAAGATCGTAGAAGACCGTTACGTTGCTTCCCACCCATTTCTCCTCCGCGCTGTCGTAGTACAGTGTGAGATTGAGATCCTCCCTGAGCATGTAGTACTGTGATATGACTATGCCGCCTCCGGCGGGGGGAGGATACCTGCCCCACTTGCCTGTCTGGTCACACTTGTCGCAGCCCGCGCCGTCGCAGTACGGACAGTCCACCAGCTGAAGCGTTGGGGTGGAATTGAGGAAGATAGTGATGTAGGGCGAATCCATCCCGATCAACTCCATGTACTGCTCGCCGGCAGGTATGGTGGACATCTCAAACTCACCCGGCTTCGTGATCTGGATCTTGCCGTAGCTCAGGACAACCTCCCTAGCTACCTTTCCCTTCACCTCGTCAGCGGCCTCGAAGGCCTTGTTGTACAGGTCGTTCGTTATCCGGGCAACATCCCTTGGGATGGTGACTTTGGGGTCCTGTTTGCCCTGTGGGTAGATGTCTGCGTCGAAGAATGTGAGGTGGGTGGCCCTCTGCTCCCACTCGGCCTGGGCCTCCTCCACGTCTCCTGTCACCGCCAGGCCTATGGAGAAGTTGACCTGCTGGATGAAGTTAGCACACACTATCGTCATCACGATGATAAGAAGGGCGGTTCTGAGCTTGCGCCTCTGGAGATTCCGAAGGGCAAGGTTGAGGGAGTCCAAAGTCAGGGGGCGCAACCCTCCATTTCCCTTATAAATGTTTACAATCGCTTGGGGTATATTTGAAACCCATGGATCCATTGAGGGATACGAAAACGCCGATTTACGAACTATTGTCAAGAAAAGCAACGAATTGGGACTGCACGTTACGGACATGCTTTTCCGCCTTGCCCGCCCCTCTCGAACAGACGACCATCGTGCCTCCGAGCCGGGTCTAGACGTCCAGTTCAGCGCCTAGGAACCCACAGAGTCTTAAGCCTGTTCCACCAGCGTGCTTCCCGTGCTTGGCCCGTGCGAGACCCGCCGAAGGTATGACCAGACGGCTTCCCAGTATGACGCCCGCTATTCCGAACTGCAGAGATCCAAATACGCAATCTTGCTAGACCTGCTGAACTTGGCGCCGGGCCGGACGATCCTGGACTGGGGTTGTGGAACGTGCCTGGCGCGGGACCCGATAACGAAGGCCGGAGCCACCTACACGGGGGTGGATTTCTCGTTTGGAATGTTGTCCACCAGACAAAGCCGACCGCAGGACCGCGTCGTCCTTGGAGACTGCGCTAGGTTGCCCTTCCGTTCGAATTCCTTCGACGGAGTCTTGGGGACAACCGTCATACAGAACATCCTTCCTCGACGCATCGCTCTGGTTGAGGTATCGAGAGTGCTCAGGGAGGGTGGCAGGGCTGCCCTAAGTTTCCCGAGGAAGACGAAGGTGAGCTTTCGTGGACTCGCCCCGCTGGGACTGACCCAGACGCGAAGGGTCCCCTGTGGCGAGGACCTCGCCGTCTGCCTCGAGAAGCGGACTGCCTGACCTGTAAAGCATTTTTGAGACGACCTACCCAGCCACGACCATGAGTACGATGGCAGAGTCCATCTTCGCCCTCGATTCCCGCTACCACGCCGGGGTCTACACCCGGCTCAAGATCTGCATTGCGAAGGGAAGGGGAGCAGTAGTCTGGGACTCGTCAGGAAAGGAGTACCTAGATTGCGTTGCCGGCATAGCGGTCAACAACATAGGTCACTGTCACCCCAAGGTGGTTGAGGCCATAAAGCAGCAGGCGGAGCGCCTCATGCACTGCTCCAACCTATACTATAACGAACCCCAGGCAAGACTAGCGGAGAAGCTTGTGGAAATGCTGCCCTCCGGCCTGAACAAGGTCTTCTTCTGCAACAGCGGCACCGAGGCGATCGAGGCGACACTGAAGCTCATCCGAAGGGCCTCCGGTAGGCCCGGCATCGTGGCCGCCAAGGGCTCCTTCCACGGACGCACCCTCGGATCGCTCTCCGTCACAGGCCAGCCCAAGTACCGGGAGCCGTTTGAGCCCCTGCTCCCCGGAGTGAGGTTCGTCAGCTACGGGGATCTGAACGATATCGCCCAAGCCATCGACGCCACGACCGGGGGCGTCATCTTGGAGCCCGTCCAGGGCGAGGGCGGGATCATAGTGCCGGATCGCGACTACCTGCTTGGGGTGCGGAGGTTGTGCAGCGAGAAGAAGACTCTGCTCGCATTCGACGAGGTACAGACCGGCATGGGAAGGACGGGCAGCTTTCTGGCCTGCCAGACCATGGGGGTCACGCCGGACATAGTTGCGATGGCAAAGGGGCTGGGCGGCGGCATACCCATTGGCGCAATGGCGGCCAAGTCCGAGGTGATGGATAGGTTCCAACCCGGGGACCATGCATCAACCTTTGGAGGGAACCCCTTGGCATGCGCTGCAGCAAGGGCCGCGCTCGAGGTCTTGGAGGAGGAGAAGCTACCACAAAGGGCGGCGGAGTTGGGCAGGTGGGCCCTTGAAGCGATGAAGATGCTCCAGCGCAGGCACCCGGATTCCATTCTTGACACCAGGGGGATGGGGCTGATGCTGGCCATCGAGATGTCATCGGAGGACATCGCCAAGGCCGTCATGGAGCGCTGCCTGCAGATGGGGGTCATAGTCAACCGCACGGCGGGGAAGGTCATCCGGCTGGTTCCCCCGCTCTGCATAACCAAGGAGCAGCTCTCGCACGCCCTCTCGACGATCGAGCGTTCACTGACGGCGCAACGATGAGCTTGGTTCGGGCGCCAACAAACGTTTATATGTTTGCTCGTCGTAACATTTGCAAACGGTGGTCTCAATGGGGCACGCAACCATAGCAACCCGGGTCACAAGACTCCTGGAGCAACAGGTTCGGGAGGTCATGAGAGAGGAGGGGGTGGACAAGTCCACGGCCGTCAGGAGGCTGCTTGAACTGGGTGCCCTAGAATGGAGGAGGTCAAGGGCGCTTGAGCTGTACAGGGAGAAGAGGGTTTCGCTCTGGAGGGCGGCGGAGCTGTCCGGCCTATCTCTCAGGGAAATGCTGGAATGCGTTAAGAAGGAGGGCCTGCCGATTCATGTTTCCGTCGAGGATATTGAAGAGGACATAGCGGCCGCACGGAAAGCTGAGGCCCAATGAAACCACTGGTTTTCGATGCTTCCCCGCTGATCTACCTCAACAGGGTTGGTTTGACCTGGATCTTTGATCAGTTTGACGAAGAGAAGTACACGGTTTCCAAGGTCAGACAACAGGTCGTCGACGAGGGCAGAAGGATAGGAGCTTCCGATGCGCCTCTCACGGACGACCTCGTTAGTGGAGGCAGAATCAAGATCCGAGACCCCCGGGATCCCAGCATTGCTCGGGTCATGGGCAAGATCCTGGCTCTACATGCGGGAGAGAGAGAAGTCTTAGCCTTGGGCAAGGAAATCAACGGCGTGGCAATCACAGACGATGAAGTGGCGAGGGATACGGCAAGGATCTATGGTGTTGAGGCGCACGGCACTGTCTACCTACTGTTGAGGCTATTTCATCGAGGCAGGCTAACAAGGCCCCAGGTTGTTGAGGCAGTGGATGACATGATCGCCGAGGGTTGGAGGATAGGTGCAAGGGAATACTCTAGGATACTCAAGGAATTGAAGCAGTAACCTTCACCCAAGCCGTCGCAACCACGACCATGGCAACACCCCACAGCCACCTCCCTATGCCAAAGGCTCCTCTTGCTCCAGGTCACCAGCGACACATAGGCAGACAAGAAGATGGCATGGGGAAGCCTTTTGCTGTGCCTGTTCCGGGATCGTCAGACCTTCCACCTCCTCCAGCTGGAAAGCCGGCAGTCCCCCCTCCCTCTTCCCGCGTGGGGGTAGAGTCAGTTTGTCTGTCACCCAAGTCCTGGGTTCGGTAAATCTATATAGCATGACCCCACCCTATCATCGGGGAGGAAGAATGGAGAAGAAGAAGGAAGGCGTCGTGGAGCTCAACGCCATGCCGGTGAGCTGGATAAACACGGTCAAGATGCGCGGCGAGGACCTCGAGAAACTGGAGATAATGCCCGGCGGGATCATAGAGGTGATAGGGAGGAGGGGGACCCTCTTGGTCAAGGCCGTCGAGGACGACTACCTGCCGGCAAAGTTCGTCGGCATCGACGCAAGGACGATGAAGCTCTTTGGAATGAGGAGGGGAGAGATGATCTCCGCCGCGAGATATACGGGCCCTCCGCTTGAGGAAGAGGAAGAAGAGGAGTGAGATCCCCAGTTGCAGGAATGCCAGGGAACCCTGGGTTTCTCCCCCAAGCTGCTGCACTTGCCATTCCGACCCTTGTTGTTCCATCTCCCCCGGAAGGCCTCTTGGACCCTGTCTCATCTGTTCTACTTCCCGGTCCTGTGTCTGGCCTGTGTCTTGTCCCTCTGCTACGGCAGGCCGCTTGCCTTTGTCATGAGACCCAGGGCTGAAGGTCCCCCCTACGTGTGTAGCAGGGAAGTCGATCGGCATCCGTCGGCATCCAGGGCCGACGCGGACGGGCAGCCTACAGGATGCTACGTGGAGATCTCAGGATACTCGTTTGTCGGCTGGGGCGTGATAGCGGTCGATGACCCGGGAGTGATACGGCACGAGTTCTCTCACGTCGAAAACTGGCTCGGCCCATTTAGCCCCGGAAAGCTGGCCTTCAACGCGGTCCCCCTCATGATCGCAGGCATCTTCATCACGCCGCTGATCGGCCTGGGAGCCGTTTCCTTTGCCTTGTCGCTGGCGGTCGTACTCGCCTTCTCCCTGATGGCCTTCGTCAAGATCTTCCACTAGCGCGCTATTCCTTCTTCTTCTTGGCTCCTTTGCCCGCCCCCTTCCCGCCCCTCTTCGTTGCTGGCTTCTTGCGGGCCTTCTCCCCCGGCTTCTTCTCAGCTTTCTTTTCCGCCTTCTTAGCCTTTGCTCTTGGTGCGCGTTCCTTCGCCGGCGGCTTTGCCTCTGCTTCTTCCTTCTCCTCTTCCTTCCCGGTTTCGACTTCCAGAGGCCTGCCAAAATCCTCGATATTTCGCATTATGTGGGCCCAGGTTTCCTCGGGATTCCTGAAGCCCTTTCTCGCTACCTTGTACTTCTTGCGGGGGACAAGATACGTCCTGCCCTCAACGATGATGATCCTCGATCGTGCCATCTTCTTTCCTCCTGTTGCTCCATCTCAACGGCCCGGCTCTAGGACTCGCGAAAGGAACGGATACCTCTTCAACGCTCGATCCATCTTTGCCAGCAACCTCAGGTCCTCGAACGTGTCCACGTCAAGGGAGATGCGCGTGCAGCGGAACTCGAAGAAGGGTATCCCGGCTTTCCTAGCCTCATCCCGGTGATTGATAAAACTGTTCTCGCCATATCGAGTCGCTATCGCCTCGGCAGGAATCCTGCAGAGGGCGTTCGTGCCACCGCGATTCGATCTGACCGCCACGACGCACCTGCCGATACCCGAGGCCCTGCCCAATAACCGGTCAACATCCCTGGACGTCACGAGCGGAACATCTGAGAACATGACCAAGCTTGCTCCCGCGCCATCCTGGACCGCCATCTTGGTGCCGAGATCGACCGCCCCGTTTGCGCCGAGCATCCCGGGCTCCCTGACGGGCACCGCGCCCATCTTGGCGGACAATTCCAGTAGGCCCGGATCGGAGCTCACAAGGTAGGTAGAATCGAGATTGCTTCCAACCATGGCCTGCACGACCGACTTGAGCATTGTGAGCACTAGCTCACGTTTCTGTACCCGGGAGAGCGTAGACACCCTGAGCCTTGTCTTGGCATCGTCCAGGGGACTGGCGGGCACTATTCCGGCTATCAAGTCGGGCCCCAACCCGGTTGCGACCCTAATCTAAAGATTTTATTGAGCTGCCAAGAGATCCCCTCCCATGTTCAGAGTCAGGGACTTCGTTGAAACCGGTGAAGGCCTGCTCTTTTCCGTCGTGTCCAACCTTCACCCTTCCTCGGGCATCCTCGCGCAACTACGGTTTCGCAGGACGGCCGCTGGGTTTGCCAAGATGAAGTCCAGCGATGAGTCCCAGAAGTTCCTCTCACGTTTGGCTCCACAGTACATCCGATTTTGTGCCGAACTCGACCGAGAAGTCACCGTCGTTCCCAACGGGGAAGTTGTACACCACTTCCAGCCGGCCGCAAGGCTTGAGGACCTCCTAAGCAAGTCCGAGGACCCAGCCATCACCTCAATCATTGCGGAGCTCGTCACAGTGTCGGGCCTTGGGGAAAACGACCTCGGCATAACAGGGTCCTTCTTGGTCGGTGCCCAAGACCGCTCATCCGATATTGACCTAGTGGTCTATGGCCTGTCCAACTATGCCACACTGCTGAATGCCTTGAGGGAGTCCGTCGCGCGAGGGGTCTTCTCTCCCCTCGGTCGGCGTGACTGGGCACAGATCTACCGAAAGAGGGTGCCTGACCCGTCGGACTACTCCTTCAAGGAGTTCATCTGGCATGAATCCAGGAAATGGGACAGGGCAAAGCTGGGCAACAGGAGATTCGACCTTCTACCAGCAAGGAGGAGCGACGAGATCAGCGGGCGGTTCAGCGATGTCTCATACAAGAGACTGGGCAGGGCTAGGGTGAGCTGCATCGTCGTCGACTCCGGACTGGCACACGACTACCCAGCCAAGTACCGCGTATCCGATTGTCGGGCGGAGGGCCATGAGGTATCCGAAATAGTGTCATTCACGCACACGTACTCGAACCAGCTCAGGGAGAGCGAGAGGGCGCTGTGCAGCGGGATCCTGGAGGAGGTATCGGGCATCGAGCCCCATTTTCGGATTCTAGTCGGGTCCAGCAGGGAGGCCCCCGGCGAGTTCCTCAAGGTCGCGGACCTCCCTTCAAACCCTTGAGCTCTCGGGCGTGGTACCCGGGCGTTCAAGCACGGAGGGCTACCAGCCTTCCGATCTCCTCCCGCGTCAGCATGCCCGAGTGTATTGAGGTGGCCACGAGCACGCCACCGGCGCCTGCCTCCGCGAGGTCCGCGATGTCCGCGGAATCCCTTACTCCGCCACCAACAAGGACGGGCACGCTGGATGCGCCGAGTATCCTCTCCAAGCGCGCCGACCTTATCCCGGATCCCGTGCCCACCCGGCGGAGATCCAGGTATATCACCTCGGACACGCCTGCCTGACACACGGTCTCCACGAGCCTGCTCGGACTCAGGCCCATCAGCGACCTGTCCCGGGCGAGCAGATCGTCTCCCTTGAAGTCGAGGCTGGCAACCACAAAGGGGTGAAGCCTACATACAATCTCAAGCTCCCGAACTGACTGTAGAGTCTCGGTCCCGACCACAACCCTGTCAACCTGCCGCAGGCCCGGGTCGATGTCGCCCGCCCCTCCTATGCCACGATCGAGGTACACCGAGTACCCGAGATCCCGGATCGCGAGGACATCCCTGAAGTTCGCGCCAGATCCCTCTATCGCATCCAGGTCCGCTATGTAAATCTCGGGGAAAGGGAACAGCCAGCGAAAATCACCCGCGACTTCCACTGGCCGGACGGAGGATGTGACCTTGCTGCGGATCGGAAGGTACTGGCTCCTCGAGCCGGCCACCGCGTGTACGACCTTTCCCCCCAAGACATCCAAGACGGGAATGATCCGCAAGGCCAACTCGCGAGATTTAAGAGAAATCCTCCCTTAAATGACTATTCATGCGTGTGCTGCTCTTGGAGTGGGCCTGCGCGGGCGGCCAGGGAAGGAGAGCCATCCTGCCCGAGGGATTCGGGATGCTGAGGACGCTGTGTTCCGCTCTCCGCGCCGAGCACCACTCCGTGACTGCAGCCGTATCAAGAAACCTGACCAACGAGGCCCGATACCTAGGCGCCGATGATCTCCTGTTCATCGAGGGGGATCCCATGACGGCGGCAGAGCGACTCTTCGAGCAACACGAAGGCGTTTTCGTCATCGCACCCGAATCCCATGGCATCCTTTCGAAGGTTTCCCGTTCGGCGGCCTCCAAGTCGAGACTCCTCAGTTGCCCGCCGGATACCATCGAGGCTTTCTCCAGCAAGCTCAAGGCCTTCGAGCTGGTAAACAAGACCGCCAGCTGCCTGAAGGTCCCCGAATTCGCCGAGGTAGAGGCCGACCCGCGCCAGATCGCCTCGTCCTCAGAGAAGGTCGGGCTGCCCGCCGTGGTCAAGCCCGCCGATGGTGCTGGCTCGGAGGGAACATCGATCGTGCGCACGGCCTCAGACTCAAGAGCGGCCTGCGCGAGACTAACGGCCAGCGGCTGGAGGCATGGCATAGTCCAGAAGTTCGTCCAAGGGCGCCACCTCAGTGCGACCTACGTTGCCAACGCCCCTGACGTCCTGCCCCTTTCGGTCAACACGCAGTCCATTGCTGTTTCGGAAACGTTGCGCTACCAAGGGGGCTCCTGTCCATACCCGCTTTCCTGTCAGGACGATGTCTGGGACGACCTGGCCAAGATCATCAACTCGACCGGATGCGACGGTCTGATGGGCATGGACTTCGTGTACGACGGCCGAGACTGCTACTTTATGGAAATCAACCCCAGGATGACGACTTCCGGCATCGGACTGTCCAAAGTCGTCGACCCGCCCCTGGGGAGACTCCTCGTGAGCAGATGCCCGTGGCAGCCTCGGCACCGGGGCTTCGCACAATGGGCGATATTGCCGCTACGACGCACAGCCCAGGTCGCTGAAGCGTTACTTCCGAGGCTGTTCGAGATCCCGGCCGTGGTCTCTCCTCCTTTCCCCGCCGGGCAGTTCTACATGAAGGACTCCTCCAAGGTCCTAGTCTGCGTCTCGGCCCCCGATCCACTTGAGATCCCGGCCGGGATCGAGGACGCCAGACGCAAGTTGGCGGAGATGAACCTGGTTTGCTGACCGTGGGCCTTGACATAGGGGGGGCAAACACGAAAATCGCGGCGTGCAGCACTCGGGAAGGCCGCCGCCCCGGAATGAGGGCAGGGAGGCCGTGCGTCGAACGCATCGAGTCTAGGTACTTCCCCTTCTGGCAGCAGCACAGGCGGTTTCCGGGATTCCTGCGCAGCATTCTGCGACCCTACCTTGGGCGTCCGCACCGTATTGTCGTGACGACAACTGCGGAGTTGGCGGACTGTTTCCAGACCAAGAGGCAGGGAGTGAGGTTCATCCTTTCGGCGCTTGCCAACGTGGATCCCTCGGCTGATGTCCTTCTGAACTCTGGAAGAGTCGTGGGCGTACATGAGGGGCTTTCCAAACCACTCATGGTCGCGGCCGCCAATTGGCTCGCACCCGTGCTGCTCGTGGGACCCCTCCTGCCCGACTCCATCCTGATCGATGCCGGCTCCACAACAACGGACATTATCCCCATCTCCCAAGGCAGACATCAAGTGAAAGACCCCACAGACATGGGACGGCTGGCAAACCATCAACTCGTCTACACGTGCAGCGTCAGGACGAACGTGGCCACATTAGTTGATCACATTCCCGTGGGCGGAGGCACCGTAGGCGTCTCCTCGGAGAGCTTCGCCACCACAGCAGACGTCAACCTGTTGCTTGAACTGATACGACCCAAGGACTTCACCGTCCCAACCAGTGATGGAGGCCCGGCAACCAGAAAGGGCGCGATGCGGAGGCTGAGCCGCCTAGTATGTGCAGACACCGAATCCCTCTCCAAGCGGGATATCATCCGGATGGCCGCCTACATACATTCGGTTCAGGTTTCGAAAGTCTCCCAACACATCAAGGCCATCGCAGATCGCTACCCATGTCCGGCGGACCTCCCTTGCGTGCTAGCTGGAATCGGCGCGTCAACGCTTGCGGAACCGGCCGCGCGTGCCGCGGGGTTAAGCGACATACGTACATTCCATCACCTGCTAAAAACGGAGCTTGGCGTTCTTTTCAGGGGCAGGCCCAAGGACCTTTCGGCCGACGCCCCAGCGGCAAGCCTAGCCATAGTCGGCGCTAAGGGCGACTTTCCTTGTGGATAATCAAGATCGGGGGGCATCTCCTCGAGGCGGACAGAGCTACGGTCCTCAAGCTCATCCACACCTTGGCCAGGGTTTCCAGGATCGAACCTTTGACCATCATCACCGGAGGGGGCATCTACGCCGACTGCATCAGAGCACTTGACCGAAGATACTCGATTGGGCCCGCTGCCTCCCACTGGACCGCGATTCTCGCGACCCACCTGAGCGCGTACCGCCTTGCCAGCATGAGGCCGGGGCTCTTCGCGCTCAGCAACCAGATCACCTCCTCCGTACAAACCAAGATCCCCCTCCTCCTCCCCCTCGATCTCGTCAGACGAAGCAACCTCCCACACACTTGGGACGTCACCTCCGACTCCATCGCCGCTTTCGTCGCCCGGCGTTCCCGTTCACACCTGCTCCTCCTCAAGACCGTGGATGGGGTGATCGACCCCTTTCCGGGCGGTAGGTTGCTTCGGGAGATCCTGGCCGACGACCTCTCGCGCCTGAGGACCTCCCCGGTTGACTCCCACCTCCCAGTCCTCCTGTCCACGCACGACATCGACGCTTGGCTCGCAAACGGACTGCACCCCGAACGCCTGGAAAGCATTGTAAAGGGCGAGGACACCATCTCCACTCACATATCACCCTGAACAGGTGACGGCGTGAAACTGCTTGTCAGCATTCTCGGCGCCGACGAGGTACCCCAGGCAATCTCCGGCGGAGCCGATATCATCGACATCAAGAACCCCAAAGAGGGCTCACTTGGCGCCGCTCCCCCTTGGACGGTCAAGGAGATACTCGATGCCGTCGCTTCCCGAAGGCAAACAAGCTGCGCCATCGGCGACCTCCCCAACCTCCCCGGCACCGCCAGCCTCGCCGCCGCCGGAGCCGCCGCCCTCTCCCCCAACTACGTCAAGCTAGGCCTGCTCGGGACACAGACCGACAACCACGCCAGAACACTGCTGCGCGACGTTGTTAGAGCCACCCGCTCCGTCTCCCCATCCGTCAAGATCATCGCATGCAGCTATGCAGACTGGAAGATAGTCGGCTGCGTTTGCCCGTTGCACCTTCCCCGAATCGCCTCCTCCGCCCAAGCCGACGGAGTCCTCATCGACACCATCAACAAACATGGACGCTCCCTGTTCGATTATCTCAGCGTCCCCCAACTCACGCACTTCGTTCGCGACGCCAGACGATCCGGCCTGCTCTCCGGACTTGCCGGATCCCTACGCGAGAACCAAGCCCCATCCTTGGCATCGTGCGACCCCGACGTCGTTGGCATCCGCACGGCCGCATGCTCCCGCCGCGATCGCATCCGCGGCAAGGTCAGCGCAGATAGGATTCGAGCGTTTAAGGCGCGGCTTGCCTGACGTACCTCTCCATCCTCCCCCAAAAATCCCCGAAAAGCCCCCCGATCTGCCAAAACACCTGCAGGCTTCCCACCCTGACCAAGCAATGCCATCACACTCCCCCTCAAGCCAAGCCCA
>Ga0172364_10000290_pt1 | contig 34285 bp, 23 predicted proteins | sample LakKivSesite10cm_FD_114545 | JGI IMG/M metagenome (GOLD analysis project Ga0172364, IMG submission 114545) | Sediment microbial communities from Lake Kivu, Rwanda - Sediment site 10cm | ecosystem: Environmental > Aquatic > Freshwater > Lake > Sediment | place: Rwanda: Western Province, Lake...
AAGGGCTTGGCAGAATGAACGAAATGGGAAAGAAAGCAAAATAAATTGGCAGTTTACAACAAAAGATGCACGGATAAAACTTAAAAGACTTTATCCGTCAATTCAAGCTTAACATAACACTAGCAATAAGTAAATAATGACATATTTCGTATTTAGAATGATTTATTTGTACTATATGATTGACTCATATCAAAAAAGAATTGATACTTGTCAATAAATTTTCAGTATATATCCAATTTAATTTTAAACAACAAAGTTGTTAAATTGTTTAAAAACGAATGATGGCCACTTACTTAAAATCGTTAAATTGTTCCGAGTGTCAGAAAAAGATCAGCATTTTCCGGTTTCTGACCGATGAGGAACTGAAAATAATGAATGACAACAGGCAGGAAGTCATTTTCAATGCCGGAGAGATGATTTTCAAGCAAGGTTCACCTCTCACTCATATAGCCTGCCTCATAATAGGTATGGCCAAAATCTATATTGAAGGGTTCAACCGGAAAAATCTGATCCTGAAAATAGCCCAACCCGGTGAAATTATTGTCGGGCCGGGATTATTTGTTGATTACAAGCATCATTTCTCAGTTACAACCATTGAAGATGCGATGGCGTGTTTCATTCATGTGGACGCTATCAGGGATGTGATAACCCGTAATCCTGCATTTGCTCTTGAAATGTTAAAGCAGGTCCATGAATCAGACATTAAATGCTATGAGAAACTCATCAACCTGACACAAAAGCAAATGCACGGAAGGGTGGCCGATGCACTTTTGTATCTTTCACATGCAGTTTATAAAAGCAATGACTTCAGAACCGTTCTTTCATGACAGGAGATGGCCGAACTTTCGGCCATGACCAAGGAAAGTGTCATACGCATCATTAAGGAATTCAGGGATGAAAATATCCTTCAGGTGGAAGGAAACAGATTTAACATCCTTCAGGAAGAAGCATTGCTGAACATCAGCCTGAAAGGTTAAAGGCAGGTTAGAGGAATCACATAGTGCTCTGACATCCCGATAAACACTGCCAACGAGGATCACTATTTTATTAATGTCAAACCCTGCCTGGCCGATTGGTCTTCCGGTTTTATGAGAAGGGCTTTATAAAAAAGCACCTTGGCTTCCCGCAATTTTCCGACATAATAATCGGTCCAGGCATAATTGATAACGGCATTATAATCAAAAGGGTACATATTGGCTATTTTTTCAAAATAGGGCAGCGCCGTATCATAATCTTCATGTCCGAAGTAAATTAGTCCCATGCGGTAATTAACCGTATAATTGTTCGGATCCATGGCCAGGATTTGCCGGTATTGATCAATCACCAGGGCCCAGTTACCCATTGCTGAGGACGGCAGAGCCAGTCCAAGCCTGGCTTCGATGGAATGAGGCATGAGGGCTATGGCCTTTTGATAATAAGCCATGGATTCGGTAAAAAGACCCGACTGATAATTCAGCCAGCCCAACCTGACGTTTACCTCATAAGACTGCTCATAATAAACGGCCTTTATCTCATCAATGGCTTTTGAATAAAATCCCTGCCGTTCAAAAGCGTAGCTGTTCGAAAAAGCTTTTTCAAGAGCAGGATAATCCTGGGCAAGAACCATGTTGACGCTCATAAGGGCTGTAATGGATAGAAAACCTGCCTTTAACAATGATCTCTTTAAAAATTCCATATGAAACCTCCTGTTATAATATTTGTCGAATAAGAATAAGTCTTTATTGCCGGTAGCGGACGGCTGAAAGGCTGTGGGTTCCTGCGCTCGTAAGTCAGATAATTGCCCTCGCGTTCCATGAATTTATAATGAACAGATACATGTAAATGTTTCCAAAGCAACGCATTAAGAGACAATCCGTACTTGAATTTTATGATATCAGGGATATCGTAAACGATGAACGCATTGTATTCGCTGTAATTTCTCAATGTTCCCAGTGTGATATTCACTTCGGCCCACAGCCCCCGTGAAAAAAACCATCCCAACGTCTGGTCAAAGATAAGGCTATTCTTATTCTCCTGATATAAATCCACTAACGTCGACGATGTATAAAACCTGTCACTCCCCAAAGGGTAAAATGTCAGGCCGATGCCTGCTAAAAGCTGTTGCGCATGGTTTAAATGCGACAAAGTTGTGAATACCGAAGTCCGGATGAGATGATCATGCCTTATCAGGGCAAGGGAGAGGAGGTAATTGTTTACCGGACTGGCTCTTCGGTTGTAAATATATGTGTTTGTCAATGAATCGTATACAGCATAGACCGTGGAACAATTATAAAAAGAATAGTTTAATGCCGATATCAAAGCATACCGGTCGCTAAACCTGACAGTCACATTTCCATAAGATTGATATTCATTCAGCCGGTAATGGTCATCAACGGTCACCCGGTTGAGTATCTCTATCTTTTTTTGTTTTCTTAACAGGATATCTGAAAATCCAAAATAAAAACTCAGATTCCTGGTCGGGGCATACTTAAACCCCATGTTTGCATAATAGCCGTTCACAGGCAGATCGATTTCACCATAAATATCGTCCTTACCGTCGATGGGAATGTTGTTTGCCTTTTCAACTGCGTTATTCAGAAGAGGGCCTGCCTCGAAGTTTACAAACTGCAATCCGGTGCTTTTAACCTCGGGCAACTTCCCGGCATACCTGGCAGGCAGTCCGGTTTTTATTTTATCTGCCTGAACAAGGTTATCCGTATAAAGATAACAGTAAAACAGGTAAATATGTCCGGTAATGTCGATCGGATTGAATGCAATGGCTTTTTCAAAATGTGTGATGGCCGACAGGTATTTTTCCAGCTCAAAACAGGCCATGCCCATGCGCATTCTTAGATAATAGTAATCGATATGGCTGCGGACGGCTTTTTTGCCAAACCTGATCAGCTCATCCCAATGTTGCTGTGCATACAGTTCATAGGATGTCTCCTCAACGACGGTATAGGTCAACTCATTATCGCCGAAGACATGAATGACAGGGATGATCACCAGGATAAAAATAATTATTCTCCGGCACATGATACAATCATCTTTTTTGTCCCTTCGGTGATCATGAATTTGTCAATTTTATTCCGAGTCAGGAAAAACTCAAAATCGATTTTTCTGAGAATGAAATTCCCGATCCGTATCGATGCCTTCGTGGTTATCCGGTACGATCCGGATGTCAGATCCGTTGAGCCTTCTTCATAGGTCAGTGTATAAACGGCATGGATGAATGTAAAAAACGGAGCGACAAAATCCTGCACTATTTTAAGCGGTTTATTGCGGACGATGCTCAGGGGGTACCGGTCGGTATAGGTCATGCCCTTGTAATATCCTGCCAGCACTTTATAGGTGCCAAGGTAGAAATAAAACAACAGGGTATTCATTTTCCCCTCATACCCTGTGAAGTAATGAAGGCTCCCGTCATTGACGAAGAAAGCTTTGGCTTTGGTGACAGGACAATAGATGAATGTGTTATTATAAAGATCATTTTGCACCTCCAGGGTGATTCGTTTTTTCATACCCGTTTCCTGGTCCAGAGTATTGAAATGCAACGATTGTCCCGGGATGAAATGAAAAGCTTCATAAATGGCAGGTGTTTTTTCAATGTTAAGCACGGTTTCATTCTCTGCCGGGATGGAGAATGACCGCAGATGATAAGTTCCTTTACTCCTGACAATATAATGACCAAAGGGGTATTCCATTGTTCTGGAACCGATGAAGGGTGTGTTTTGAATCTGAAAGTGAATGTGGGGTTCGGGGGAACGGCCTGAGTTGCCGCAATAGGCGAGCAGATCACCCTTTCTCACGTAATCGCCTTTTTTGAACCGTATCGAACCCCTTTTCAGATGACTGAGTTTGGAATAGAGGTGGTCACTGTGTCTCAAAATGATAGTATTACCCCAGTTATGTGTCAGGTTTACTTCCCCGGGTGCGTTATCATCGATCGTGTCGACCGTTTCTTCCACCCACCCGTGGTATGGGGCAATGACCGGTTTATTATAGCTGTAAAAATCTTCATTCACCGAACCCTCATTTTTAAAAGTGAGCCCCTGATCATCACGGACGACAAAATCCCAGGCATGCCTCCATTGTTCCTGATGGGTATAAGAACCATCATGTCCCTGGCTCACCGTCCATTCACCCCAGAAAGGCAAAGAAAATGGCAGGTAAAGGCTGTTACTTAAACGCTCCCTGTTATTGATCTGCAAGTAGAGATTCCGTTCGGGTGAGAAGCTCTGCACCCGGACCACCTCAGGCTTGTTTAAAAACCTTTCCCTGAATTTCAGCACATACAGAAACACCAGGACAATGATATTGAAAGCCAGGGAGTATATGGACAACTGCAGCAAATCCAACACCGCTGTGCTGCTGGTGATCACAGCCGAAATGATGGGTGTCAGCAGCAGCACCCACAAAAAAGAATACCTGGACGAAATGATGAAAAAACCTCCGACTGCGATGGCCGTCAGAATATAATTGAATCCGATGTAACTGTAATTCAACTCATTGATGTTTGCACCGATAAAATGGTAATACGCGTATGCTGAAAAAAAGCCCAGAAGCGACAGTAAAAAGGCTATCCTGGAATAGATAAGCAATCCCACAGCGATCAGGAGACCACCCAGAAGACTGTACTGAAAATAGATGGCGCCGAGGGATTTGAAAAAAATGGCCAAGGAGCCGGGTATCTTCAGTGCGCTGAACCAATCATACAGCCTCACCATCGCTATACCTCCCCATTGATGCAATTCATTGGCCGTAAAGAGACCGCTTTCAGACAATGCCAGCTGACTGTATTGCCTCGTGGCCAGTTGAACCACCCACAAGGCGATCAGGAATGGAATGGTGAGGTACGGTAATCCGTACTTCCCTATGATGCCTTCCATTGTAACCGTCAGCATGATAGTGAGAAGGGAAGCAAAAAAAAGAACGGCAAAAAATTCCGGGCTGAACCTGTAATAGACGCCTATACCCAATCCCACCAGCAAAGCATTGAAACCATAATACCCTGATTTGATGTTTTGCCGGTTTAATCCAATCAAACTGGCCGCCACGTTGGCAGTTATCACTGCCAATAATCCGCTCAGTCCTGCATGAAGGTTGAAAAAGGTGACCACCATCAGAATGACGGCAAAACTGATGTCATTTGAAAAAAAGACCTGAGAATAGCTGAACAAAATGCTTCTGATCAAGTCGGGGAATATATTTTTCAACCTGGACATGGTATTCAGTGAAACATGATGACCTGTTCATCATGTCTTTGATGTTTATTTTATTTTCAGGTGATCGGGCATTTTTTCCACGCCTGTCACCGACGCATATGATTCATTATCACGAATGACATGGGGATGACCATGCTCATCAATCATGATCACCCGGGGTCGCAGAGTGATGAACTGCATCCACTGGGTCATGTTATAGGCGCCTACATGATGAACCACGATGTGTTCCCCTTTATTCAGAAGAGGTAGATTGACATTCTCACGCAACACGTCGATGTTCATGCACAGGGGCCCGTAAACGGTGGTTTCCTCAGTATACATTGAAAAAGGCTGCGCAGGCGTTATTTTATGTTCATACCAGAAGGAGGTAAAAAGCAAATTGACACCGATATCGACAATGGTCGTCCTTTTACCGTTTGAGGAGCGTTTGTTGGCGATGACGGTGCCCAGGAGGTACCCGGCTTCGTCGATCAGGGCCCTGCCTGTCTCCATGATAAGCAAGGGCAGGTTATCAGGGCTGAAGTTACTGTTAAGAAGAGCGGTGGTTATGGCTTCGGCATAGTCATCAAAGGTGGGGTTGGTGTCGTAGCCTGGCATATACAGACCTTTCAGGGTGTTACGCGATGCAAACCCGCCACCCATATCAATGTACCTGACGGTGTGACGATATTTGTGCTGAATGGCCATGGCCAGTTCAGCCATTTTGGAGGCCGCCACACCATAAGCATTGGTGCTCAGGATAAAGGTGCCGATATGGGTGTGGAGACCCACCAGGTCGAGTTTGCCCGACAGAATGATTTTGTTTATGGCATCCCAGGCCTGACCATTTTCATAATTAAAACCGAAGCGGTCCCACATGGGCTGAATACCGGTGTCCATATTGACCCGGATGGCTACCTTAGGCTTTTTATTCAAGGTACCGGATAAGTCGATGATGGCATAAAGTTCGTCGAGGTGGTCGATATGTATCAGTGAATCGTTCCGTATGGCTTTCTCCAGGTCCTCACGACTCTTATCGGGTCCGTTAAAAATGATCTTGCTTTCCTCAACCCCGTGCCGGATGGCCATATCATATTCAAAACCCGACACCACTTCGGCCCAGGCTCCTTCCTGATGGTATATGTTGCAAACGGCACCCAGGTAATTGGTCTTGTATGACCATGCAAACTGCACCTTGGGATACCTGGTGGTAAAAGCATGGCTGGCTTTTCTGAACACCGATCTGACAGTGTTCTCCGAAATAACGAACAAAGGTGACCCATAGGTCTTGAGCAGATCGCCGACCTGATTACCGTCGATATGGGTTGTTGGCGACAGATAGGCGGCCCGGCCGAATTTGCTGGGCATGCCGGTTTCGAGCTTCTTCAGAATGGGGCGCTCATAACGTTGTTTCTCCATTGGTCTTAGCTTAAATAAACCGATAAATTAAAACTCTCAATCATAACTCACCATTCATGGATATCTTTTCAAATTCCTCCCTGTCAACCAACAGATCCCATGAGTAACGGATAAAAAATTTTCCTACCCGGTATTCCCTGAATGGCTCCACCTTTTGGCCGAGTGAAAGGTTCACCAGCGCCTCCGGTATGTTCTGTCCGACCCCCACGGCCAGGTATGTCCATGCCGGAATGCGGGGGTTGATCTCCATCAGATAGTACTTGTTATCCTGTGTCTTCATCATTTCCAGCTCAAAGGCACCCCTCCATTGGGTGCTGCCGACAAATTTGCCCGTCAGTTCCAGAAGCCTGGGATCATCAATTGAGATTCCGGCCCAGGCTTTACCCTTGTCGGTGATGTATTGTTTCCTCATGGGAACGGCGGCGATGGTATGACCCTTGCCATCGCCCAGACCCGTGACATTGTATTCGGAGCCATGAACAAATTTCTGAAGAATAACGGGCAGGCCCCATTTGGCACTGAGTTTATTGTAACACGTCACGATCTGGTCCACATTGTATGCAATATAGGCATCGTACCATTTGCCTTTCACAACAACAGGAAAGGAGAAATCATCCTTGACCTTAAAAATTTCAGACTGATCATATACAGCCTTACCCAAGGGAACGAGCAAACCGTATTTTTCACCGAATGACGAGAGGTTGACCTTGTGCCTTTCCTCAAATTGCTGCAACGTCGGTAGAAACATATGTATCCCCATCGACTTGAGTTTTTTCTCAAGTTTCATGAAAGCATAAAGCTCGGCGTCGAAATTGGGTATAATCACATCCAGGTGTTCCCGCTCATGAATGTATTCAAGACGTGAGAGCATAATGTCAGTGCCGGAGGATGGGTAAGGAAGCTGATAGGTTTTATCGACCAGGTCGTGCATGTAGATCATCGGCTCGAGCGATTCATAGGATAATCCTATGATCCTGGCTTTAAAGGAGGCGGCTTCCTTCAGACCGCGTACGACAGCCATCCCCGGCCCAGGGCTGTCGATGGCATTCAACCCTGATACGCCAATGGTCAGATTACGTTTCTTCATCGTCATCTAAAAGAAGGTTGAGTTTCAACATGGCCATGAAGTCGGCATAATCCTTTTCAAATGTGGCCTTTTCGGTATTGTATTTTTTTAAAATCTTTCCTGCAATCGCTTCCGGCGATAGATCCTGTTTCATCAAAACCAGAATCTCCAGCCCGATCGGATTCAATGCAAATGACTCTCCTGTTGAAGGGTTAAACAGGTAACCGGTATCACTGACAGCAATGTTTTTTTTAAGTTTCATCTTCAGGTTGTTTATTTATAAACAAAACAAATATATGAACCGAAGCATCAGGGATTGCTTACCGGACCATGAACTTGTCGGTTTGGATCAGCTCATCGCCGGCAGTAAGCCTCGATATGTACATTCCTTTAGGGAACGTTCCGACGTCGACGCTTATTAAGTTACCGGCAAAGGTAACTACCTGTATTTAAACGGCACTTATGGAATTATTGTTTTAACTTATGATATTATAACATTCCCGGGAATATTATTAAAGTTCTTCATGACGTTCCGAATCGCGCGGGAAAATTTTTTCAGCAGGTAATAATTTCATATCTTGTACGGCCTAACACTTTGGTTTTATTATCATCACGGATCAATAAATCCAGACGCATGCGCCAGGGAATCCCCGATCTCTTAAAAGGCACCGCCATCATCCTGATGATCCAGGTTCACATCATGGAATTGTTTGCCATGCCGGCAACCTATGACGGTTTGGCCGGTCGTATCTCCCTTTTTATGGGCGGGGCTCCTGTCGCCCCGGTGTTCATGGCCGTTATGGGATATTTTCTGTATGCCCCCTCTAAAAGATTATCCTATTACTATACAAGAGGTTTACGGCTGCTTCTTGTCGCATTTCTCCTGAACATCGGCCTAAATTTTCACCTGTTACTGAAAATTTTAGTTGGCACCATAAGGTTGAATCCATATGATTATCTTTTCGGTGTGGACATCCTCTTCCTTGCGGCCCTCAGCATAATGATCATCGGGGTCCTGAAGTTGGTCTTCAGAGAGCACGTCATATTATATATTCTGTTGGCCCTGGCGGTGGCTGCTGCCGAATATGCCCAGCCTGCCCATCCCCCTGCCGGCATGGTTATCAAATACCTGATGGCTTTTGTATGGGGACCTATGCCCTGGTCTTACTTCCCGCTGCTACCCTGGCTCTCGTACCCCCTGGCAGGATATGCCTTTCATATTCTTGAAGAACGCTACAACCTGAATGCGAACAGGTTGCCACTTAAACGCATCATAGCGGTCACAGCCACCCTGGCCCTGCTTGTCACCATTCACTACGCCATTGATGTGTCGACGGCTTTGCAGAAATACTACCATCATTCACTGCTGTTCTTCCTCTGGGTGATCGTATTTCTCACCGCATGGGGATTATTGTTTCAGGTGGTCGAGAAACACCGCGGCAACACAAAAATAGTCCTCTGGATCAAATGGATGGGACGGAACGTCACCGCCATATACGTCGTACAATGGCTGATCATCGGAAATATAGCGACAGCCGTATATAAAACAGAATCCGCCTGGACTCTGCCGGTTTGGTTTGCCGCTATCACGGCGGGATCAAATCTTATCGTTCTGGCATGGGTCAAAATCAAACAAAGCCGTCAACGGGTGAAATTGATCTGACCCCCCTCAAATAAGATCATCCAACGCTTTACGGTACCTCACAGGGTCTTTTTTATATTGTGTGACGGATATCCCTGTGACATTCCTGAACTGTGAGGATAAATATTGAACGCTGCTGTATCCCATCTGATAGGCAATCTCGCTCAGGGTCATCTCATCATTAAAGAGCAGTTCCTTTACCTTTTCAATTTTATTCAGTATGATGTATTTCTCCAGTGTTGTTTTTTCATGTTTCGAAAAGAGAGATGACAGGTACTGGTAGGAGAGCTGGAGTTTATCGACAAGGTAATCCGAATTGCGTATGATGGAGTTGGCATTGCTGGCAAAATGGATCAATTCAATGACAGCGACTTTAATTTGTTCCACCAGCATCCTTTCCCTGTCGGTAATGATCTCAAATCCATTATCCTCTAACGTTTTTTTAATCAATTCAAATCCGGGATCGTCAACTCTGTAAATCAAAGTCACCTCTCCCATCACCACAGAGTCCACCTTCGCCCCAATCTTTTCGAGCTCCTGCCGAACGATTCGCATGCAACAGAAACTGGTCATATTTTTCAACCTGAGTGAAGTTGTCATCGTCTCGGACATCACATAAAATTTAATTGAATTAACGATAAAAGATCCTTATTAATGCCAGAACCAAAATTAATTGAAATTTACCATGAAACCATTAATTTGGCTCTCCGGGGCAACCTGCACGGTGCAGATCCGTCTTCATACCGGCCATACCTCTGCCGCGCCAGGTTAAAGGTAACAGGATACAATATTATTATAGAAATACAGTTATTCATAAACACAAGAAAGATTAGTAATATTGCAGGCATAATTACAATAAATAAGAATGATCAGGAAAAATCACCTCATCCTCTTTATTTTTTTCATGAGCCTGATGAGTGACCTTGGGGCTCAGGATATCGCTATCGGTGAATGGCGTGATCATTTACCTTATTATAAATGCATATCACTGACCGAGGCCGGCAGCAGGATTTACTGTGCCACCGAAAGTGCGATGTTTTTTTACGATAAGGATGACAACAGCATTCAGCGCGTCACCAAGGTCAACGGGTTATCGGATGTAGGCATCAGTGTCATCAATTACAATGAGCCATACCAAACGCTTGTCATTGCTTATACCAACACCAACATCGACCTTGTCAGAGGTAATGAAATCATCAATATTTCAGACATCAAGCGCAAACCTATCCTGGGTAATAAAACCATCAATAATGTGGTGTTCAGGGATAAATATGCCTATCTCGCCTGTGGTTTCGGTATTGTCCTGCTCGATCTGGTGAAAGAAGAGATCTCCGACACCTATTACATTGGACCGGAAGGCGGGCAGATCAACGTTCTGGATATCACCTTTGATGATCATGACTCCATATTTGCCGCGACGGAAAACGGCATCTACAAAGCTTCCCTGGTGGGAACCAACCTGGCCGATTTCAATTCCTGGACCAAAGACAACGCGCTTTTATTTCCGGATGTCCGGTACGATCGCATCGTTTACTTTGATCACCGCTTATTTGCGAATTATGCCAGTGACATTTACGGCGGCGATACCATTTATGTTTATGAGAATGGTACTTGGCGTCGTTTCAATCAGGAGGACAATACCAATCATCACAATATCAGGTCACAGTATAATCATTTGATCGTCACCAATAATGGCAGTGTATCGGTTTTCGACAGTAACCTCGATAAAGTTTATTTCACTTATAAACCGGGTGATATAGGTTTAAATCCCCTGGATGCCATTTTAGACAAAGACACCCTGGTATGGGTTGCCGACCGCTCGAACGGTCTTTTAAAGACTTACAATAATGGGTGGAACTGTGATGTTTACAGGCCCAATGGTCCAAAAACCGCCAATGTCTTTGATATGACAGCTTCAGGCAAGGATGTCTGGGTTGTACCCGGTGGCAGAAACGGCTCCTGGGGGAATATCTGGAATTCAGCACAGCTCTATTCTTATATTGATGGCAGTTGGTCCACGCAGGATGCCGGGAATATACCGGAGCTGGGATCTGCGCGGGATATGGTATGTGTAGCCGCCGATCCTGTGGTGAAAGACAAGGTGTATGCCGGTTCATGGGGCTACGGTTTATTTGAGTTTACCGCCGGCCAGCTGACAAACAGGTACACCGACGAAAACAGCACATTGCAATTATTTACGGGCACTGACAAGATCAATATCGGGGGTCTCTGCTTCGATTCTGACAATAATCTATGGATTGCCAATTCGAATGCCGGCTCACTGTTATCCGTCAGGATGACTGACGGGACATGGCATGCCCTGAGTCTGGGTTCCGTGGCCTCCGGCATCGATGTAGGGGAGTTACTCATCGATCATTCCAATCAGAAATGGATGCTGGTACGTGACCTGGGACTGCTTGTTTTCAATGACAACAACACGATCACCAATCCTGCCGATGACCGGGCGTTGCGCCTGAGTGCCAACCCGGGAAACGGAAACCTGCCGGGGCTGAAAATAATCAGCTTTGCCGTGGATATGGATGGCGAGCTGTGGTTAGGTTCCGACGAAGGCGTGGCGGTGATCTATTCCCCGGAGAATGTTTTTACAGGTGGTAATTATGATGCCCAGAAAATCCTCGTCGTTCAGGACGGTTATGTACAATACCTTCTCGAGACAGAAGCGGTGACGGCCATAGCTGTTGACGGTGCCAACCGCAAATGGTTCGGCACAGACCGGGCCGGCGTGTTCCTGATGTCGGCCGACGGCACCGGGCAGATCCTTCATTTTACCGAGGAAAACAGCCCTCTGCTGTCCAACTCCGTCATCAGCATCGTCATCGACAGCGATGGCGTGGTTTACTTCGGTACCGCCAAAGGGGTGATATCCTATCGCGGTACGGCACCTCCTCCCAACCCCCCAACCAACGATGTCTACGCCTTTCCCAATCCGGTGCGGGAAGGCTATGACGGAGTGATCGCCATCAAGGGTTTACCTCAGAACGCGGAGGTTAAAATCACCGATATCACAGGCACTCTGATTTACGCCACCAAAGCCGAAGGCAGCCAGGCTATATGGGATGGCAGAAATTTCAACGGCGAAAAAGCCCATACAGGTGTCTATCTTGTCTTCTCAAGCAATGCCGGCGGATCGCAAACAATCGTAACAAAAATACTGTTCATCCGTTAATCCGTTGTCTCTGTTCCGGCAATCATCTTTTATGCTGCCGGTGGTTATATTCGTGGATTAAAGCCCAGTCATCATTTTTATAACTGTGCCACCGTTATATCAAACCCAAGGTATTGTCCTCCACCAGATTAAATATGGTGACAGCAGCCTCATTGCCAAGATCTATACCGAATCGTTCGGCCTGCAGACTTACCTTTTCAAGGGAATCAGACGGCCAGCCTCCAAAATAAAACCCACCCTGCTTCAGCATGGGACCCTGGTCGAAATGATCGTTTACCACAAAACGACAGGCGGTCTCCAGCATGTCAAAGAAATAAGGAATGCCTGGCATTACCACTCCATTCCATTCGATATACGAAAGAGCTCCATCGTACTTTTCATTTCCGAGGTGCTTTACCGCTCCCTTTATGAAGAGGAATCTAATCCGGCGCTGTTCCGTTTCCTCTTTGAGTCATTCAGGTACTTAGACATGACCAGCCGGCCCGTGGCCAATTTTCATCTGATCTTCATCACCAAACTGATGCGATACCTTGGTTTCTTTCCACAACCGAAATCATCCCCCTCCAAACGGTATTTTGACATGAAAGAAGGTCTTTTCACCGACCATGAACCGCCCCATAAACAAGTTATCGAACCTGATCTGAGTGATCTGTTCAACAGCCTGCTGGCGGCAGATTATGAGGACCTTGGGAAAATACATATCCCTTCAGGTCAGAGAATGAGCCTGTTGAACAAGATCCTTGTCTATTACAGCTTGCATCTCCCTTCTTTCGGTGAAATAAAATCGCATCTTGTTTTACACGAGGTGCTGGATTAGGGCAGGTTGCCGTCAGCGGAATTCTTCCCGCCATTCTGTCTGTCAAGGCTGATGAGTATTTACAGCTTCCCCGACGATCCTGATATTAAACAGACTGAGGATGTTATCTAGGAGAGTGGCTTTGACCTTCTCGACATCGGGGCTGACACCCATTTCTTTTTCAAGTGAGGTAACTGCTTTGTCGGTGAAACCACAGGGATTGATATAGTTGTAATAATGCAGGTCGGTCAGGATGTTAAAGGCAAAACCGTGCATGGTGACGCCCCGGCTGACGCGCACGCCGATGGCGCAGATTTTCCTGGCGGCCTTCCGGTCAGCCGGATCAAGCCAGACACCGGTGGCGCCGGCCAGCCGTCCGGCAGACACACCGTAAGCCTTCAGGGTCATAATAACAGACTCCTCGAGCAGGTGGATGTACTTTTTTACCGATAATCCCATATTCTCCAGATCCACGATGGGATAGCCCACAAGTTGCCCCGGGCCATGGTAGGTGATGTCACCGCCACGGTCGATCCTGTAAAAAGCCGCCTGGATCTTTTCCAGGAATGGACGGCCGACCAGTAAGTTTGATTCCGAGCCGTTCCTGCCTACGGTGAACACATGAGGATGCTCACAAAATAACAGGTAACTGGGTGTCATTTCATGAAAGGAATGCCCCTGGTGAAGGCGCCTTTCCTTCACGCCGAGGATGGTCTGAAAAAGCTTTTGCTGCATCTCCCAGGCTTCCTTGAAGTCGATCAATCCGAGATCCTGAAAAATAACGTTATGATTCTGCACCGGTTAAAAACTGAATGTCTGGTGTTTATATATCCCAAACCATCTTTTCATACACACCCGGGATAACCGCAGCCATATCAAATCACATGTTTACGGGCATGATAGGATGAGCGTACCAGAGGGCCGCTCTCAACTATCCTGAATCCCATTTTTAACCCGGTCTCCCTGTATTTCTGAAATTGTTGCGGGGTGATGTATGCGGCCACGGGCAGATGTTTGCGTGAAGGCTGCAAATATTGCCCGATGGTCATCACGCGGCACCCTGCCATGATCATATCCCCCATGGTGGCGATCACTTCGTCTTCCGTTTCACCGAGTCCGACCATGATACCGGACTTACCGGTGATACCGCTATCAGATATCCACCTGATGACCTCCAGGCTGGTATCGTACCGTGCCCTGCTGCGAACAAACGGCGTCAGCCGGCGCACGGTCTCCAGATTATGGGAAATGACCTCCGGTGCCGCATCAATGATGCGTTTTATGTCATCGAATTTGCCGTTGAAATCAGGTATGAGTGTTTCCATTGTCGTTAACGGATTGACTCTCCTGACCTCCCTGATGGTCTCGGCCCAGATACGCGATCCGCCGTCCTCCAGGTCATCCCTGTTCACCGATGTGATGACGCAGTGGCTGAGATGCATCAGACGGACTGAACGGGCCACACGGCCGGGTTCACCGGCATCGGCAGGCATGGGCTTACCAGTTTTTGTATTGCAGAAACGACATGAACGGGTGCAGATATCACCCAGGATAAGAAAAGTGGCGGTTCCGTCACCCCAGCATTCACCTATATTGGGACAATGACCGCTTTCACATATCGTATGCAGTTGGTGGCTTCTGACCACTCCTTTGACGGCGGTGTAACCCTCACCTATGGGGATTTTCGTCTTAAGCCAGCCGGGTTTATGATCACCTGATGCAACCATTCTCACTTTATGCCTTTGATAGCCGTTGCAAAATTACCTAAAAGAATGATGTATCGTGGCACCTCCGAAGGGTCAGTCACATTCCATTCTAATTTCTATCTTTGCATCAAATTCTATGACCATGCATGAATTAAGCGATCAGGAGCAAGTCAGACGCAGTGCATTACAGGAGTTATATACCCTGGGTATCAATCCTTATCCGGCTGAGCCATACGATGTCAATGTGACGGCCAGAGAGGTTCTTGATCGTTATCCCGGTGATCCCTCTCTTTTCAGGGATGTCAGTATAGCCGGCCGGATTCTTAACAGGCGTATCATGGGTGCCGCCTCTTTTGCCGAGTTACAGGACTCCACCGGGCGGATACAGATTTACGTCAAACGTGATGATGTGTGCCAGGGTGATGACAAAACCATGTACAATACGGTATTCAAACGTCTGCTCGACATCGGTGATATCATTGGCGTGAAAGGATTCGTGTTCATCACCCGGATGGGCGAAATCACCATCCATGTCACGGAATTTAAATTGCTGGCCAAGGCACTGCGTCCTTTACCCGTTATCAAGGAGAAAGACAACGTGATCTATGACGCCTATGCTGATTCTGAGCAGCGTTACCGCCAGCGTTATGTTGACCTGATCGTCAATCCGGGAATACGGGAGGTGTTTATCAAAAGGGCCAGGCTGATCAGCGCCATGCGTTCTTTTCTGAATAACTCCGGTTATCTGGAGGTAGAGACTCCCGTTCTTCAGCCTTTATACGGGGGTGCCGCCGCCCGTCCCTTCAAAACCTATCACAACACCCTCGACGTGACTCTCTATCTGCGTATCGCCAATGAATTATATCTGAAAAGGCTGATCATAGGGGGTTACGACGGCGTCTACGAATTTTCCAAGGATTTCCGTAATGAGGGCATGGACCGTTACCACAATCCGGAATTCACCCAGATGGAACTTTATGTGGCCTATAAAGATTATGTGTGGATGATGGACTATACCGAAGAGATGCTCGAACACCTGGCTCTCGTATTGAACGGTGCGACAACGGTTCAGGTCGGAGACCGGACCATCGACTTCAAAAGGCCATGGAAAAGGTACGGCCTGTTTGGTGTGATAAAGGAATTTACCGGAACCGATATTTCCAATTACGATGAGCGGCAACTAAGGGCATTGACGGCTCAACTGCGACTGAAGACCGATGCGACCATGGGCAAGGGCAAGCTCATCGATGTGATATTCAGCGAGCTGTGTGAGCCTAACCTTCTCCAGCCCACGTTCATCATGGATTATCCCGTTGAGATGTCACCGCTGGCTAAACGGCACAGGTCAAAAGAGGGATTGGTGGAACGTTTTGAGGTGATCTGCAACGGAAAAGAGATCTGTAATGCTTTTTCAGAGCTGAACGATCCCCTGGATCAACGGCGGCGTTTTGAGGAACAGCTTGAGCTGGGACGCAGGGGGGATCAGGAATCGATGGTCGTGGATGAAGATTTTCTCCGGGCTCTTGAATATGGTATGCCTCCCACCGCCGGCATTGGTATTGGCATTGACCGCCTGGTCATGATCGTGGCCGATCAGCCTTCCATTCAGGACGTCATTTTTTTTCCTCAAATGCGGCCGGAAAACAGAGAGAGGATCTCACCCGATGAAGACTTTATAAAAATGGGCGTGCCGCAACAATGGATACCGGTTATCAGAAAGGCCGGTTACCAGACAATTGAAGGTCTCAAAAAAGCAAACCCTGATAAGCTGATGAACGATCTTGGCGGATTGAGGAAAAAACTTAAAGTGGATGTGCCTCCCTTACGTATTGAAGACATTCAATCATGGTTTAGGTGAGACTTTTTATTCACATTGATATACTGACAGGCTCGTATATTTGTCGCTTTATTTTTCAACCTTATGACATTTATCCATGACCTGACCCTGGGCAGCAGACTGTCAACCTCAGATATACTTTTGCTCTCAGGGTATGTGGTGATATGCATAGGCATAGGATTCTGGGCATCACGGCGCCAGAAGGACAAAGACTTCATGATAGCCGGCAGGAGGTTGAATTTCATGAGGTTCATCACCGGCATCGGATTTACCATTATCCCGGCGGGTATTGCTTCATTCCACTGGATTCTTTCGAACAGGGCCACCATGGCCAGCCTGATCAACTAAAATTCACAGACATTCAATCATTGATGATGCACAAGCTAACGTTTCTTTTTGTTGTTCTGATCTGTTTTCATCTTCCTGGAAACTCTCAATCCGACAGCCTGAACCTCCGGCCGGATGCAAAAACAGGATGGAGAATCGGTGTTCTTCCAGCCGTCTCCTATGATGCTGACATGGGATTCCAGTATGGCGTTCTCGGACAGCTCAATGATTTTGGCGATGGGTCGGTATACCCCGACTACAATCAGATGATCTATGTTGAATGGTCGCGTTTCACAAGGGGTACCGGCGTCAACCAGATCTTTTATGATACCAAGACATTGCTGCCACGACATGTGAGGCTGACGGTTGACCTGAGCTACCTGACCGATAAAGCACTTGACTTCTATGGCTTTAACGGTTATGAGGTGACTTATGATCCGGCTTTTGAAGATGACGAGTCACCGGACTATATCTCGCGGATGTTTTACCGTCATGAGCGGAAGCAACTCAGGGCATTACTCGATTTCCAGGGTTGGATCACGTCACGGCGCTTCAGATGGCTGGCCGGAATATCATATTATAATTTCAAAATAGCTACCGTCGACATAGAGCGTTTGAATAAAGGTAAACCTGAGGATAAACGGTTGCCCGATGTGCCGCTGCTTTATGACCGTTATGTCACCTGGGGTTTCATCGATGACCGGGAGAAAGACGGCGGACAAACCATCTATCTCAAGGGGGGGCTGATTTATGACACGCGCGATAACGAGCCGGCACCCAACCGGGGATTATGGGAAGAAATGGTGATCCTTGCCGCTCCATCCTTCATCGGTAACACCGAGTTCGCCTTCACCCGCCTCGAAATCACCCACCGGCAATATATCCCATTAATATTCAACAGGTTAACATTGGCCTATCGTGTTTCATATCAGGGAACTATAACCGGTAAGGCCCCGTTTTATATTGATCCGTTGCTGATCAGCTCATTTTCCACCGCCACCAATAACGACGGTATGGGAGGGGCTAAATCACTCAGGGGCATTAAGCGAAACCGTGTCGTCGGCGATGGCACCCTCATGCTCAATGTCGAACCGCGCCTTAAAATATGGACCACCACCCTTCTGAAACAAAATTTCTACATCGCCCTTTATGGATTCCTGGATATGGGACGCGTGGTACAGGACAGGTACATAGATAAGTCAAAACTCCCTGCAACCGAAATCTACAATAATTATTTTGATCTTAAGACAGATCGTTTCCATTACAGTACCGGTGCAGGATTGCGATTCGTCCTTAACGATAATTTCATCGTGTCGTTGGATTATGGTTTTGCCCTGGATCCGCGCGACGGCACCAGTGGATTGTATATCAACATTGGAAATTTATTCTGATAAATACTGACAATATGGCATTATAATTTATATAAAAAGAAAAAATAATGCCATATTGTCAGCTTTTATATAAAAAACACCGGTTAATTTGCCCTGGTATGTAATTTGACTAAGTGGGGGACGCATAACAAAACGTCTAATTAAAATATAGGAGGATTTAACCATGTTACCGATCATCAGGCATAGAAGCACGTTACCGAGCATTGTCAATGACTTTTTTGGCAGGGATGTGTTTTCCGATTTTATGAATGACTGGACAGGTATCAGCACACCGGCGGTCAATATTATTGAAGGCAAGGATGACTTCAGGGTTGATGTGGCTGCACCCGGATTGAAAAAAGAGGATTTCAAGATCAATCTTGAAAACAATACCCTGACCATTTCGAGCGAGAAAGAAGATTCAGCGGAAGAGAAAGATGGTCAATTCATGCGGAGGGAATTCAGCTACAGCAAGTTCTGCCGTTCATTCTCTTTACCCAATTCGGTCGATACCAATCACATCAAGGCTTCACATAAAGACGGGGTCCTTCAAATCACAATCCCGAAAAAAGAAGAAGCCAAAATAAAACCCGCCAGGGAAATAGCCATCGAATAATCAGGATACATACCACCAATCGGCATGAAAGGACGGTCAGCTGGCCGTCCTTTTTATTTATAATATAGTGACCCGTTGTAAACCTTCTTTACGAAATAGATTAATTTTGCACCACAGGTCCCCTCCGGATTAGTTAAAGGTATCCAATGAAAAATTCTTACGCTGACCGGAAATACGTTGTCATTGGTATATTCATCGCCGTCGGGTTCATCTTCGTCGCCAAATTATTTTATATTCAGATCATTAATAGGGATTACCTGCTTTCGGCCCAAAACAATGTGATCCGTGTGGTGACCCAATACCCTGCCCGGGGTCTCATCTATGACCGCAAAGGCAGATTGTTGGTCTATAATGAGGCCGCCTATGATCTGATGGTCATTCCCGACCAGGTTCGCCCCTTCGACACACTGGAGCTCTGCAGTTTGATAGGTGTCGATAAGGACATTTTTGTCAAACGCCTGAAAAGCATCAGGGAATATTCCACCCGTAAGGCTTCAGTCATTGAAAAACAACTCTCCAAAGAAACCTACGGTTACCTCCAGGAAAAGTTGTTCCGCTATCCCGGCTTCTACGTGCAGTCAAGGATATTGAGAAGTTATGCCTATCCTATTGCAGCTCATACACTGGGATACATCGGTGAAGTGGATAACGCCACCGTGGAAAGGGATCCCTATTACAAACCCGGTGACTACCTCGGCATCAGCGGCCTGGAAAAAACATATGAGAAAGAGCTCCGGGGAGTCAACGGTGTAAAAAGGATCCTGGTCGACGTTTTCAACCGTGAGAAAGGAAGCTTCCAGAAAGGGAAATACGACACGGCGGCTGTGAAAGGCAAAGACCTCACCATCACTATTGATGTGGAGCTGCAGGCCTATGGCGAACAGCTGATGGCCCATAAAAAAGGCAGCATTGTAGCCATTGAACCGTCGTCGGGTGAGATACTCTGCCTGGTATCGAGTCCTTCCTATGATCCCAACCTCCTGGTTGGCAGGATCAGAAGCCGCAACTATGAGCTTCTCGAGAAAGACACACTGGAGCCGCTCTTCAACAGGGCTCTTGCCGCCACCTATCCGCCCGGATCCACCTTCAAACTGATGAATGCACTCATTGCCCTGCAGGAAGGCACCTGCACCCCCGAGACCCGCTTTCCATGCAACGGCACCGCCAGCCAACCCATCAAATGCAGCCATTCCCATCCCGCCCCGCTGAACATGCTTGGTGCCATTGAAGTGTCATGCAACCCTTATTTCTGGAGAACCTTTAACTCAATCATGAATGAGAAAAAGGACATACACCAGAGTTTTAATATATGGCGAAATTATGTGTTAAACTTCGGTTTCGGCCATACCTTCGAGAGTGATATTTTCAATGAAGGAACGGGATTTATTCCGAAATGCGACTATTTCGATAAATATTTCGGTGTCAAGGGCTGGCGTGCCATGACCATCCGTTCACTTTCGATCGGGCAGGGTGAGATCCTCGTCACACCGCTGCAGCTGGCCAATTATGTGACCATCATTGCCAACAGGGGTTATTATTATGTGCCCCACCTGCTTAAATCCATTGAAGGACAGGGAGGCATTGGATGGATAAAAAAGAACGCCACCATCGATCCAAAATATTTTAACCTTATTGTACAGGGTATGTACAATGTATTTGAAGGCAGCATGGGCACGGCACGGGCCTATAAAGTAGACAGCCTGGATATCTGCGGCAAGACAGGCACGGCCGAAAACCCACATGGAAAAGGCCATTCCATCTTCATTGCCTTTGCACCCAAGGACCATCCCAAAATAGCGCTGGCGGTGGTCGTTGAGAATGCCGGTTTCGGGGCGACATGGGCAGCACCCATCACCACCCTGATGATTGAGAAATACCTTAACGGAGCCACCAGGCGTCCCTGGGTGGAAGAACGTATCATGAACGGCAATCTCATTGAGAGCCCATGAAAAGAGAGAACAACATATTTTACAAGGTCGACTGGCCCCTGGTGGTCATGTTCCTCGTTCTCATTGTCATCGGATGGGTGAACATTTACGCCGCCGTATACAGCGAGGAACACAAAAGCATCTTTGATCTGAGCCAGAATTACGGGCGCCAGATGATATGGATGCTCACCTCATTGCTATTGGCCCTGATCATACTTCTTTTCGACTCAAAATTCTTCACGGCCTTTTCATTCCCCATATACCTTTTCATGATCTTCCTGTTGGTACTGGTCTTGTTTGCCGGTAAAGTGGTGGCCGGATCACACTCCTGGTTTCGGATAGGTGCCTTCGGGTTTCAGCCCTCCGAGTTCGCCAAAGTAGGCACCACTCTGGCATTGGCCCGGTACCTCAGTTCCATGGATCTCGATCTCCGGAAATTGAAGACCAAGATCTTTGCCTTACTAATCATGCTTTGCCCGACACTTCTGATCCTGCTGGAACATGATACCGGATCGGCCATCACCTATGCCGCCTTTTTCCTTGTTTTCTTCAGGGAAGGCATGCCGGGACGGTTACTCATCATCGGTGCCGCAGTGGTTGCGTTATTTGTCATGACGCTGCTCATCGATAAATTCATTTTGTTAGGTATCGTGACCGGCATCGCCCTGTTATCGATATTCTTCAGGCGTATCACCCGGCGCCGTATCCTGACGACCCTCGGCCTATTCGTGCTGGCGGCAGGGCTGATCCTGTCGGTGAACTATGCCTTCGGTCATTTGCTGAAACCTTACCAGCAGAGCCGTGTCTACGCCATGCTCAGCGCTAATTTCGATCCCAGGGGGGCAGGTTATAACCTCAACCAGTCGAAAATTGCCATCGGATCAGGAGGCCTTTTCGGGAAAGGATTTTTAAAAGGAACACAAACCAAATTCGATTTTGTACCCGAGCAAAGCACCGATTTCATATTTTGCACCGTCGGCGAAGAGTGGGGTTTCACGGGCTGCCTCATTGTGATAGCCCTGTACACCGGATTGCTCATACGCATCATACAGCTCTCGGAACGCCAACGGTCCGTTTACAGCCGAATTTACGGCTATAGCCTGGCCTCTATCCTGTTTTTTCATTTTATGGTGAACATCGGCATGACCATAGGTCTGGCACCCGTCATCGGCATCCCACTGCCGTTCCTGAGCTACGGCGGATCGTCCCTGTGGGCTTTTACGGTCTTGCTCTTTATTTTTATCAAACTCAATACGAACCGACTCGATCTGATATGAAATGATACGGGTCAAAAGCTGGTGTAACACTTCCTGTCGTAGTGAAAAAAAATAAATACAAGTTGCCATTCACGTCGCGGGATAAGTGCATACCATTTAATTTTTTATTTGGATTAAATTTAAATTATTTGATATGAGTTAAAAAAACAAAGAATATCATTTTTTTCATTAAATTTGACATATAAATTTGAGTATCAAATCATAACAAACTAAAAAAGAGAAAACCATGAAACGATTACTTTTACTTTTAACCATACTGATACCGGGCCTGTTAACCATGGCGCAAGTCCCAAGGGATAAGGTCATCCTTGAAATAGCCACCGGCACATGGTGCCAATATTGCCCCGGAGCCGCCGCTGCTGCCGATCAGATGGTTGAGGAAGGAAAATCCGTTGCGGTGATTGAAAACCATAACGGGGATACCTATGCCAATCAATATTCCAATGCCCGAAACAGTTATTACGGTGTAGGGGGTTATCCAACGGCCCATTTCGATGGCATCCTGGAGTACGAAGGGGGTTATGCCTGCCCCAACATTCCGGGACCCGTCTATCCTGCTTATCTCGATCTGTACAATCAGCGCATAGCTGTTCCGTCAGCATTTACACTCGAAATGGAAGGATGTCATACCGGCGACGATTACTTTGTCACCCTCACCGTAACCAAAGTATCCAGTTCGAATACGTCCAACTGCAAGGTTCACTTTGTCCTGACGGAATCACACATACAGGTTACCTGGTTTTGCCTGACCGAATGCAACTGGGTGAACAGGCTTATGTTACCGGATGAAAACGGAACCACCCTGAACCTGACCAATAACCAGCAGGTCATCAATTATTCGTTCACATTGAACAGCGGATGGGATCCCGATGAATGTGAGCTGGTCGCCTTCATCCAGTACAACTCAAACAAGGAAATCTACCAGGGCATGAAAGTCAAGCTGAACCAGTTAACGCCACCGCCTGTCGAGGCTGATTTTACAGCCGATGAAACGGTTATCTGCCAGGGCAGCACCGTCCACTTCACCGATAACTCGCTGGGATGCAACATACAATATCAATGGACTTTTCCCGGAGGCACCCCGCCGACGTCGACGCAGCAGAATCCGGTCGTTGTTTATGACACGCCCGGCACTTACGATGTCTCCCTTCACATCACCGACGGATACACGTCCGATGATCTCACCAAAGCCGGTTATATCTTTGTGGGCAGTGAAGCCCCCGGCACCCCTTCGCAGCCCGAGGGCAACACACAACTGTGCAAAAATCCGCCCAACACCGAGTACAGTGTCACACCCGTGCCCCAGGCCGCTTATTATGTCTGGGCTCTCACCCCTTCAACAGCAGGCCTTATCATGGGCAATGGCTCCACCATCACCGTGAACTGGGTGAATGCATTTACGGGCGTTGCCGGATTGAATGCTAAAGCGGTTAACGGCTGCGGTGAGAGTGATTTCTCCGACACGTTGTTTGTAACGGTCTCAGCACCTCCTGCACCCTACGACCTGACCGGCGGCGGTACCTTCTGTGAAGGTGGTGACGGTGTTAACATAGGACTAAGCAATTCGGAAGAAGGTGTCGAGTATGAGCTTTACCTTGATGATGTGGCTACGGGTATTGTCGTTTCCGGAACCGGTGCCCCTGTCGATTTCGGACTTATCAATGAACCGGGACTTTACACCGCCATGGGAACGGATCCCGAAACCACCTGTTCTACGGCTATGAATGGCTCAGCCGAGGTGTCGACGGTCGCCAATCCAACCATATACAATATTTCCGGTGGCGGATTGTATTGCGAGGGAACGCAGGGCATCGAAATCAGCCTCGAAGGATCACAACAGGATTGTGAATATGAGCTTTACCTTGACGGGACGGCTACGGGAGTCATCGTCCAGGGGACAGGCGAGCCCATCAGCTTCGGTGACCAGACCGGCGTGGGTGATTATACCGCTGTCGGCACCAATATCGAGTATGGCTGTATAAATGAGATGGCAGGGACCTCAACGGTAGGCATTATTTATCTGCCTGAAGTGCCGGGCACTCCCACAGGACCTGATTATGTCGACCTTTATTACACGCAGATCACCGACTATACCACCACTGGAAGCGCCAATTCGACCAACTATGAATGGAGCCTGGAACCGGCCAATGCAGGAGAGCTGGTGACCATCAGCCTGCTCGAAAGCCAGGTCACCTGGAATGAAAATTTCCTGGGCACGGCTACCGTCAAAGTTAAAGGCATGAATCAGTGTGGCGAAAGTGAGTGGTCCGACGGATTCGATGTGACGGTCGTTAACACCGTTGGCATCGATGAACATGCCGGGGACCCGGTCATCAGAATATCACCCAATCCAAATACCGGTAACTTCAGGATTGACATCAACACCACCGGAAATGAGATGATCTCCTTCAGCATCCTGAATACGCTGAATTCCGTTGTATACAGGCAGGCTGACCTGCCGGTGAACGGTCATTACAGCACCGTTGTGGATCTGAGCCGTGCCACCAACGGCATCTATTTCCTCAACGTCAGGACCGGTGAGAAAAACCTGATGAAAAAAATCGTTATCCAGCATTAAATTATCTTTCCCGTATAAATGACAGGAGGCTGATGCCGTGCAGGCACAGCCTCTTTTTTTATAATTTTATTCTTTTAAACGGTATATCATCACCAATTCATAACCAGGTAAAAAAGTATTGCATATGTCAGACAAAATAAAAAAAACAGCTCCAACCGTTAAATGCGGTATTTGCGGCAAAAAGATAAACCTCAATGAGGCCATTCCTGCCCCCAGTATACGACGGAATATCAGGGAACTGATCATCAAGGAACATCCCGACTGGGACGATGACCATTATTTATGCAAAGAGGACCATGACCGGTTCAGGCTGGCATACATCACCAACCTGTTGAAGGATGAAAAAGGAAAGGTTAAAAAGCTTGAATCGGAGGTCATTAAAAGCATACAAGCAAGCGAACTGTTATCGGATGATACCAGTGCCAAGTATGAAAAAGGATTGACGCTCGGTGAGAGGGTGGCAGATGCCATGGCTGATTTTGGCGGTAGCTGGACCTTCATTTTCATCTTCTTCATCATACTGGCCTTCTGGATCATCATCAACTCCGTCCATTTCCTGGCCCGGCCTATGGATCCCTATCCGTACATATTGCTCAATCTGATATTGTCGTGCCTGGCAGCCATTCAGGCCCCCATCATCATGATGAGCCAGAACCGCCAGGAAGCCAAAGACAGGCTGCGTTCGACAAACGACTACAAGATCAACCTGAAATCGGAAATCGAAATCAAAACACTGCATGAAAAAATTGATCATCTGCTCGGTCATCAGTGGGAAAAAATGGCCGATATTCAGGATCTTCAGATAGAAATGCTCGAAGAGATATCTAATAACCTGAAGGAGCTCCAAAAACAAACCGATAAAAAATAAATCACAAACTTCTGCGGATTCGCATGGCATTGATTGGACTGAACGGCTGTGATTTTTATTTCACAGTAGATACTATATTAAAATAAATTAATCTTTTTATTACTTTTGGGCAGTAAACAGCTTGTGTGTTCTCACATATCCCTGCAATCTTGATAAATTAACCATATCATTACAAATATTACCTGATCACATTATGAAAAAAGTTCTATTCACTCTGTTCATCATTCTTTCCGTTTCACTGCTTCGTGCCGGAACGGTCGAAAAAACCTATTATTTTTCAAATGCAAAAATCACCGCCGCGGGTCAATACGAGTTCATCGGTTTTGATAACACGCTGATCACGGGTGTTGCGGGTGAGCCGGCGTTACCCTATTATGCCGTCCAATTGTTGCTGCCCCCGGGGCAAATAGCCACCGCCATCGAATTCACCGGTGCCGAGGAAACGGTAGTACCCGGTGTGTTCCATCTTTATCCCCAGCAGTACTCACAACCCCTGTCAAAGGGCCAATCAGGACAATTTGTTGTCAATCAAAACGTATATGGCTCCGATGAGCCTTATCCTTCATCACCAACGGGACATCTGACCACGCAATACATGAACGGTTATGCCTTTGCCCTCTCCGCTTTCACCCCCGTCATCTATCATCCTTTGTCAGGTAAAGTCAGTTATTATAAAAAAGTCACCATTCATATCCAGACCCGGGAGGATCAGAAAAGCATCGCAGCGCTGAAACTCCTGCCTTCCTCTCCTGAAATAAAGGACAGGATCGTCCGTTTCGCACAAAATGGCCCGCTGGCTTCGTATTATCCTATCATACAGAGCCGGAACGGCGATTACCAGTTATTGATTGTCACACCATCAATGTATGAAAACAGCTTCGGGGATCTTATCGATCTTTACCTGGAGCGAGGCTTTAAAACACAGGTGGCCACCACTGAATCCATAGAGGCAGCCATGCCCGGACAGGATCTCCAGGAAAAGATACGTAACTATATCATCCAGGAATATACGGACCATGGCGTCGAATATATCCTTCTGGGAGGTGATGTTGAGCTGGTGCCATACAGGGGATTTTACTGTATCGTCTACAGTTCGTCCGTTTATGAAGATGACAACATTCCATCCGACCTGTATTACTCAGGTCTTGACGGCACATGGAATGATAACGGTAATAACAAGTGGGGTGAGATCGGAGAGGATGATCTTTTACCGGATGTGGCCGTTGCCAGAATGCCTTTCGGAGATCAGAATGAATTAAACAAGATGCTCAACAAAACGATCAGCTATCAGGACAATCCTGTATTAGGCGAGTTGAACCAACCCCTGCTTGCCGGCGAGCATCTTTACGATAACCCTGAAACCTGGGGCAGCGACTACCTGAACCTTCTCATCGGGTACCACGAAGACAACGGGTATACCACCGACGGTATCCCGGTTGATGACCCCTACGAAACCATGTATGATGAGGACGGAACCTGGAGCGGCAGCCAGCTTATGCAGAAAATCAACGAGGGTAAATCCTTCGTTCATCACTGCGGGCATGCCAGCACCGACTATGTGATGAAATGGTACAGCTCGGATATCACCAATATCAACTTCTCACAGGTTAACGGCGTCATTCATAATTTCACCATTGTGTATACGCATGGCTGCGATTGCGGTGGGTTTGACTATAATGATTGCATAGGTGAGAAAATGGTTCTCATCGATAATTTCGCAGCCGCTTTCATAGGCAACTCGAGGTACGGCTGGTTCAACGAAGGTCAGACGGAAGGACCCTCAGCGCATCTGCACCGTGAATTTGTCGACGCCTTGTATCACGACAAGCTGAACCGGGCCGGCCGTGCCCACATGGAATCCAGGATTCAGACGTCACCCTGGGTCAATGCGCCGGGCCAATGGGAAGAAGGAGCGCTCCGGTGGTGCTTTTACGATTGCAATGTCCTGGGTGATCCCGCCATGGCCATATGGACCGAGAACCCCATCGATATCCAGACCGTTTATCCCTCCACCATCCCCATAGGAGCTTCCAGCCTGGACGTGACCGTCACCAGCAACGGGCTGCCGGCGGCAGGGCTGCGCTGCGCCCTGCTGAATGAAGGCGCCCTTTATGGTGTGGGAATCACCGATGATAATGGCGAAGCCTCCATAACCATCGATCCTGTTTTCACCCAGGTCGGTACCGCCACCCTGATCATTTCAGGTTATAACTGCCTGCCGACCCCTTATTCCATCGATATCATCCCCAACCAGGGAGCTTACGTGGTATACGCGTCGAGCACCATTGACGACAGCGGTGGCAATGGCAACGGTCAGGCTGATTTCGGGGAGGCCATCAGCCTGTCGGTCAGCATGTCGAATGTGGGCACCGAAACGGCCTATAACACCGACGTTATGCTGTCGACCAACGATGACTATGTCACCGTCACCGACAATGAAGAGAATTACGGCGACATTGCCGGCGGTGAGACCATGACAATCGACCATGCTTTTAGCTTCGATGTGGCCGATAATATCCCGGATCAGCATGCCGTGACCTTCAACGTGGAAGCCGTCTCTAACGACACGTGGTATTCCGATTTCACGGTGATCGTCAATGCGCCCGAGCTCACCATCGGCACGATGACCATCGATGACACCTCCGGTGGTGACGGTGACGGGAACCTTGATCCGGGTGAAACAGCCGATATTATAATCGAGTCATCCAACACGGGACACAGCACATGCTATGATATCACAGGCACGCTAAGCACCACCAGCCCCTACATTACCCTGATCAACACTGTATTCCCGGTGAATGAGCTGCCGCCAGGGATATCATTCAACGCCTCGTTTCAGATTACCGTTGACGAGAACACACCCATAGGCACCGGAGTTGACCTAAGCTACCTGCTGACGTCGCATGAATACAGCGATCAAAAGACTTTTATGCGGACTGTCGGTATCATCTATGAAGATTTTGAAACAGCCGATTTTTCAAAGTTTGACTGGCAATTCGCCGGTGACCAGCCCTGGAGCATCAGCGAGACCACACCCTGCGAAGGAATTTACTGTGCCCAGTCAGGAACCATCGGCGACCAGCAAACGTCAGAAATGTCACTGAACCTGGATGTGCTGGCTGACGACAGCATCTCCTTTTACCGCAGAGTATCATCGGAACAGGATTACGATTACCTTCAGTTTTTCATAGATAATACCATGGCCGGTGAATGGTCGGGTGAAAGCAACTGGCAACGGGTGGTCTTCCCCGTCACAACAGGAGAGCATAACTTCCGGTGGGTCTATAGCAAGGATATTTATATGACCGGCGGCCAGGATAAGGTCTGGGTCGATTACATCGTCTTCCCGCCTGTGCTTCTGCCGGTGGGTATTGAGGAAACCATGAAGCCGGGGAAACTGTCGGTTTTTCCCAATCCGTTCCATGATGTCATGACCATTGACTATGCCCTCGACAAGACGGCCCCTGTCAGAATAACGCTGACCAATCTAACCGGACAGGAGGTAAAAGTCATCACCAATTTACCAAACCAGAGTGCCGGCTATCACCGGACGATCCTTAACGGCAGCGGTTTGAATCCCGGGATTTATTTGCTCCGCTTCGAAACCGGAAAGTCTATCGTTATAAAAAAGATTATTTTTACGAAATAAAATTCTTAACGACATAATTAGTTCAGGCTTAACCACGGAGGAAACGGAGGATAAACAGAGTACACAGAATCTCTGTGGTTAATAAAACCGTTCATTATCCAGCCAATTAATTAGAATATAACCTCTTAAATCATGAAAAAAACGTTACTCACTTCCATCCTCTTCATTAGTTTCATTCTGACTTTTGGACAGGGATCATGGATTGGATTTACTTCTGACAATCCTCAGCAGCCAACCGTCAACATCATAGAGCAGAATTCTTCCAGAGTGATTTTCGATATGACAATTCCGGGTATATACATCTCTGCTATAGAAAAGGAAGGCACCACATATAACAGGCTTGAGCTTATCGGGGATCAGACCACACAGGATGTCGGCTTTCCCGAGTTGCCGGTCATTGTGCGGACCATTGGCATCCCCGGTCACCGCCTGGCACGTGTCAGCATTCTTTCCTTAGAAAAGATGACGCTTTCAGATTACCTTGTCTTTCCTTTCCAGACTCCTGAAAAGGACATCACCGGCGGTCAATCCCATGAATTCGTTATAAACAAAGGTTTCTATAATGGTGATAAGGCCTACCCTGCCTCCAACGTCATACTGGATCATCCGGGCATCTGGCGTGATGTAAAGATCGCAGGACTGCATATCATCCCCTTTAACTACCATCCGGCAAAAAAAGAACTGGAGGTGATCACCCATTTGAAAGTCGAGGTGGAATTTTACGACAACGACAACGGATCCGAGCCGACAGGGAAGAAGGAGATCACACCGGCCTATTACAGGATGTACGAGACGGCCATCGATAATTTTAAGTCATTGGGATATACCTTGACTTACCGTGATACGCCGGGTATCAAATACCTGATCATCACCAATACCGGTGCCCTGGAGACCCTGCAACCTTTCATTGACTGGAAAAACCAGCAGGGATTCAAAGTGGAGGTCAGGACACTTGAACCGGGATTCAACCAGCCCCAGGATTTCAAAGATTACATCAGTCAGCTTTACCAGACTGATGGCCTGGAGTATGTCCTGATGGTCGGTGATGCTTACCCCAACGGTGGCTCGGGCGGCGGACCTAATATCGTGCCCATGTTCTACTGGGCTCCGCCAAGTGAAGATGCCTCCTTTTCCGACACCTGGTATGTGTGCCTCGACGGTCCCGATGACCACTACGCCGACCTGGCCATCGGACGCTTCGTTTATGATGATACTGACGAACTGGCACTTCAGATAGAGAAAACCATGGGGCATTATATGAATCCTGATGTATCGACCAACTGGGCTGAGAACACCCTTCTGGTGGCACATATGGAAGAATATCCGGGTAAATACACCCAGTGCAAGGAAGAGATCAGGACCTTCAACTATGCTCTACAGACGCCTATCTTCACCCAGTGTTATGGAGGTGCGGGCGCTTCCAATACAGATATCGTCAATTACGTCAACAGCAACTCCTGCGGCATTTTTAATTACCGCGGCCATGGCAGCGAGACGGAATTCTGGGAATGGTGCCCCCAGGGCAGCTTCACCAATACCCATATTCAGCAAATGACCAACGAAAACCGTTTGTTTGTCCTTTTCGACGTATGCTGCGACAACATGGACATCGTCAATTATGCCGGTGACTGCCTGTGCGAGTCGTTCATGAAATCACCTGTTGCGGCGGTGGCCATTAACGGTGCCATCATCCCCTCTTATACCGATCCTAACCATGATTATGACAAGGAGATGTACAAGGCCGTTTTTCAGGAAGGCATTTATAACATCGGCTATATCACCAATTTTGCTAATATCACGGTGTTGAATGTCTACGGTGACCTTGGGCGTTCAAACGTGAGGACCTATCTGTGGCTTGGCGATGCGTCGCTGGAGCCCTGGACCCTGCAGCCGGCGCAGCTGACCGTGGCTCATGACCCGCAGCTGTTCCTGGGATTGTCGGAGTACAATGTCTCTGTCAGCGGAACATCAGGGCCTGTTGAAAACGCCATGGTGTGTGTGGCCAACGATGAGGGAAGCATTTACGGGGTGGCCTATACCGATGCCGCAGGCCTGGCTACCGTCACGTTCAGCGAACCGGTGACGGTGCCTGGTTACGCCACCGTTACCGTCACATCGCACAATTATCTGCCCTACCAGGCCGATATACCGGTCATTCCGCTCGAAGGCGCCTATGTTGTGAAGGACAGCTACACCATCAACGACGCATCCGGCAACAGTAACGGGCTGGTGGATTATGGGGAATCCATCCTTCTATCATTGACCGTAAAAAACGTCGGTCTGGAAGATGCCACCAATGTGACGGTGGAACTGAATACCGGCGATGAATACATCACCATGACCACCAACTCGGCTTTCTATGGAATTATTCCGGCCGAAGGGACCGCTACCGTTGAAGACGGCTTTGGCTTTGACGTTTCGACGGCGACGCCCAACGGCCATAATGTGCTTTTTGAGGTGACCGCCACCGACGGGACAAACAACTGGGTGAGCAACTTCTCCCTTCCTGTTCATGCCCCTGTTCTCAAGTTCGACGGTTTTTCCATTGCCGATCCTATGGGAAACAACAACGGCAAAATTGATCCGGGTGAAACGGTTGATATAACGATCACCATAAGCAATACCGGCAGCAGTGGATCATACGATGTGGCCGGCATGTTGCAGTCGGCCGATCCCTATATTACTATCGAGGACGAAACAATGGACTATGGTGACATTGCCGGTGGTGCTTCAGCGGAGCAGACCTATACCGTTACTGCCGATACCTCCACCCCCAGCGGCCATAAAGCCGACTTCAGCTTCGGCATCAGTGCCTTTGGCGGTCTCTCCGCCACAGGAGATTTCAGTGTCTTTATCGGGCAGGTGCCCGTGGGGATCATCGACCTGGATCCCGACTATAATTCCGGCACCTTCATGCAGCAGGCTCTGGAAGCTGTCGATGTGGGTTGTGATTACCTTACCGCATTACCTGACGATCCCGGCATTTACAGCTCCCTCTTTGTGTGCCTCGGCATTTACAGTACCAACCATGTGCTGACAACCGGCGAAGGACAGCTCCTGGCCGATTATCTCCAGAACGGCGGCATGATATACATGGAGGGAGGTGATACCTGGTATTACGATCCTCAAACACCTGTTCATGCCATGTTCAATATCAATGCAACAAGTGATGGCACCGGTGACCTGGGGACCATCAACGGATTGGCCGGGACCCTCACCGAAGGGATGTCGTTTACCTATTCAGGTGAAAACAACTGGATCGACCAACTGTCACCCGTTGGCAATGCCTTTTCCATCCTTGAAAATCAATCACCCAACTACATCACCGCCGTGGCCTATGATGCGGGGAGTTACAGGACTATTGGGGCGTCGCATGAGTTCGGCGGATTGGATGACGGACAATCACCTTCCACAAAAGAAGAGCTGATGAAAGCCTATCTCGACTTCTTTGGCCTCTTGCCACCTGAGATCCTGGCCAATTTCACAGCCGATGAGACGCACATCTGTCCGGAAAACAACGTTCAGTTCACCGACCTTTCCATCGGTTCCATTATCTCATGGGAATGGGAATTCCCCGGTGGTGAGCCTTCCTCCTCCACCGAGCAAAATCCGTTGGTGATGTATGCCGTTCCGGGCAGCTATGACGTCACCCTGACGGTGTCGAACGGCACCGCCTCGCACAGTGTCACGCGACTGGGTTACATCCATGTCAGTGAATTGCCTACGGCTGTGATCAGCGGTGACGGGGTCATCTGTGCGGGTGACAGTACCCTGCTGACCGTCGAGCTGACGGGACTGGCGCCCTGGACGCTTGTCATGGAAGATGGAACAACGATCACCGCATACGAATGGCCCTATACCTTCTGGGTCAGCCCCGTCGAAACAACGGATTATACCGTCATCACCGTCACCGATGCCAACGGCTGTACCAATGCCGGCGAGGGACTGGCCATGGTGACGGTCAATGCCTTGCCGGATGCACTCCTTACAGGGACTTCAACCGTTTGTGCAGGTGATAGCACACAGCTTACCATTGAGCTGACAGGCATGGCGCCATGGACCATTGATGTGGATAACGGGGAGTCTTATACTGCTGAGGAGTCACCCTATCTGTTCTGGGTAAGACCTTTAATGACAACAGATTACAGTATCACCGGTGTGACCGATGGCAACGGATGCCACGCCGCCGGCAGCGGTCAGGCCACCGTCACGGTCAACACGTTGCCTGAAGCCTCCCTCAGCGGTGAGGCTGAAATATGCCCCGGCGACAGTGCCATGGTAACCGTCGAATTGGCCGGCCTGGCACCCTGGTCCATGGAAATCAGTGACGGTACCGGAGGAACCATCCTATTCGACGATATTCAGGTCACACCGTTTGAACCCTGGGTACATCCGGAGATAACAGCATCATATTCAATCACTTCGGTGACCGATGCCACATCCTGTCACAACACCGGCACCGGTAACGCCATGGTCACCGTGAAGCCTTTGCCCGCCACGCCTTCAGTACCGGAAGGAGCAGATTCGGTCGATGTGTATAAAGTCACTTCGTCAGTATTCACCACAAACGGAAGTGAATACGCCACTTCATACAACTGGAGCCTCACCCCGGAAAATGCCGGCAGTACAGAGAGTTCAGAAATGACGGCGACAGTGACCTGGAACCATGATTTTACCGGTGAAGCTTTGATCAGTGTGAATGGCGTCAACGACTGCGGTGAGGGGGAATATTCGGTTGCAAAGGTCGTGACCGTGTACAATTCAACCGGTATTGAAGATCTGGCACAGGAACTGGGTGTCTGGATATCACCCAATCCCGCCGGGAACTCCTTCAGG
>Ga0172364_10000293_pt1 | contig 34123 bp, 44 predicted proteins | sample LakKivSesite10cm_FD_114545 | JGI IMG/M metagenome (GOLD analysis project Ga0172364, IMG submission 114545) | Sediment microbial communities from Lake Kivu, Rwanda - Sediment site 10cm | ecosystem: Environmental > Aquatic > Freshwater > Lake > Sediment | place: Rwanda: Western Province, Lake...
GGATATCTGTCAGGCCGGACCCTTCCATAAGTATGGACATGGAGGAGGCCAGAAAAAAGATAAGGGAAATAGTTCCGGAAGAAGCGGGAATAGATGAAATAACCTTTGAACCAGCTTTCGGAAGGCTTACCATAGAAGCCCAGAAGCCCGGACTGGTAATAGGCAAGGGAGGAGAAACCCTGAAAAAAATAAAAACCGAGACACTGTGGTTTCCCGTAGTCAAAAGGGCGCCGACAATACCTTCAGAGGTTGTCCAGACCATAAGAAGGGTTTTATTCGAAGAATCCGAATTTAGGAAAAAATTTCTAAACAAGCTGGGAGAAAAGATACACTCCTCCGAGAAGAAAGAGATAGACTGGATAAGGGTCGGATTTTTAGGCTCTGCAAGGGAAGTCGGCAGGTCATGCCTACTCTTGCAAACTCCGGGAAGCAACGTGATGCTAGACTGCGGAATAAAACCCACCAACGTCGAATTCCCCTACCTAAACGCACCAGAATTTGATATAAAGAAACTGGATGCTTTAGTTCTCTCACACTCGCACTTGGACCACTGCGGTTTCATACCTTACTTGTATCAGTATGGCTACGACGGTCCACTTTACTGCACTGCTCCTGTGAGAGACCTCATGGTTCTTTTGTGCTTGGACTATTTAGACGTTGCGCAGAGGGAAGGGACAAAAGCTCCCTACTCCTCGAAGGACATAGAAACCGCGATAAAACACTCGATAGTCTTAAACTACGACGAAGTCAGTGATATAACTCCCGACATGAGGATAACGTTCCAGAACGCAGGGCACATACTCGGAAGCAGCCTCATACACATACACGTGGGAGAAGGGCTACACAACATAGTCTATACAGGGGACCTGAACTTTGACAAATCCAGGCTTTTCAATCCGGCATTCATCAATTTCCAAAGAGTGGAAACTTTGATATTGGAAAGCACGTATGGAGGAGAAGACTGTGTACAACCCTCCAGAAAGGATGCGGAAGAAAAACTGAAAAAGATTGTCATGGAAACACTCCAAAACGGAGGCAGAGTGCTCATACCTTCCTTTGCAGTGGGAAGAGCGCAGGAAGTAATGTGCATACTTTCAGAGATGCCCGATTTCAACTATCCGGTCTATCTGGAAGGTATGCTTTGGGACGCGACAGCCATACACACTACTTATCCTGAATACCTGAACAAGGACTTGCAGCACAGCATATTCCATCAGAGAAACAATCCCTTCACCAGCAGCATGTTCAAGAGAATTGGTTCGCCCAAAGAAAGGAAGGAAATATTGGAAAGCGGCCAGCCTTTTGTCATACTGGCGACTTCAGGCATGCTGATGGGCGGACCTGCCATAGAATACTTAAAAGCTTTTGCCGAAGACCCGAAAAACACTCTGGTATTCGTGGGTTATCAGGCGGAAGGAACTTTCGGAAGGAAAATACAGAAAGGCTGGAAAGAGATACCCGTGACAGAAAATGATAACGGCAAAAGAAGCGTATTGGAAATAAAGATGAAAGTCGAAACTGTAGAAGGGCTGAGCGGCCACTCCGACAGAAACCATCTGGTGAAATACGTTTACAAGCTGGCAGACAAGCCGAGAAAAATAATATTGAACCACGGCGAAGAAGTCAAATGTATAGACCTGGCCAAGTCGCTTCACAAGCTTTACAAATGTGAAACAATCGCACCCAAGAATTTAGAAATAATTAGACTCAGATAATGAATAAACTTTTTTATTTGTCTGATTATTCTCATTGAAAGTCCTATAAACGTCCTCTAGTTCTCCGCAAAATTCCGAATTTGAAACACAATTTTTACAGTATTCTTCAAGGTTTTTTAGTTTTTCAAAAGCATGATTTTCGTTGTTTAAACTTTGAATATTTTCAATTGTCTCTCTTGCCTTTTTGCACATAAAACCACATATATTGAAATTTAAAAAAACTTTCGATTTCGAAAAAATAGATTAAAGGGGTTCTGTAGCTGTTCTGTCAATTCTTGCAAAGCTTGGCGTTGCTACGATAAAGTTCTCGTCCACACCTGCTATGTCCCCGTTCAGAGCTATCACTGTTTTCCTTAACCTTTCTATAGCCCTCTTAAGCTCGGACATGTCCTTTTCCTTGAGAGTCTTTATCTTTGCAAAAACAATGTTGCCTTCTCTCAGGAACTTTTGAACCATATCTACGTCGCCATAATCGTTAATATGGGCTATCTTTATAGGAATTGCATCTATATTCGGTGTAGCTTCGTGGTCAATTTCCAGAAAGTCTCCCTCGTCTATCTCCTTTCTGCCTCCGAATATCTTTTCAAGCGGCATTGTCTCACCTCTATCTATATTTTATATGTTAAATATTTATATTTAACCGGAATGTTGAATCGCCTCAAGCATGGATACTATGTTCCATATCTGGGTTCTAGTATAAGAAGGTATGTTCGGGTCGTTTGAAACCTCGTCCAGAGTGGAAATGCACGAATTAAGCCTTACGGAGAGTTCCTCCTCATTATTCTGCAAATCCTTTATACAATCCTCGCAGGAAGTTCTTATGTTTTTAGGAACTGTCCTATCGTCCTTTATCTGGGACAAAGCCTGAATCACAGTTTCTTTATCCATTATCATCACCCTCAATAACTTCATAAGTTTGCACACAACCTAATGAGCGATTAGTAATATAAAGAAAGGACAACAATAAAAAGTTTACTGTATTCAAAATTATAAGGATATTTCTTCCGGATTAACGATTGGCTTGCTAAAAGACGCTCTATTTTCTATCGCTATCCGCGGGCAGGCGCAGTTTACGTAACAATCCACGTCTATCCCCAGCAATTTCTCCGGCGTTATATTATCCATCGCGAAAATCCAGGCTTTTTTCCCACGTTTTTCAAGCTTTTTCTTTATTTTCAGGGCCTCTTCAACCCGAGCTTGGCCTGGTTTTGTGGACACGAGAATTCCGAAATTTTTGCAATCTTCCGATTTCGCCACGGCGATGTGCATTTGCCTTAAGAATTTTTCCTTGTCTACCTTCTCCAAAGCCTCTTTTTTGAAAAGGAGAACAGGCTTTGAAGTTGCCAAAGCCAGACCCAAAGCGTGAAATTCGCCTGAACCTATGAAAAGGAAGCAGTCCACTTTTTTCTCAATCCTGAGCCCGGCAGAAACGTCACAGCCAAGAATTTGTCCGGGATGTTTTGTTTTCAAACCCCTTTCCACGTAGCATTTTTTGCCTCGTTTCTCCAAAAACTTCCTTGCTTTCTCAAGGGAGTCAAGATAGTTCACGGTGGAAACAAGGCCTATTTTTTTCGGGAGCCTGTCCAAATTTTTTTCCAGGACTGGAACAGGGTCCCAGTCCACTTTCCATTCATAGTAAAGAACGGGAATTTTACTCTTAAGGCCAAAATCTGAGTGGCCTAAGTGCACGATAAGGTCGCAACTAAGTCGCAAGGCCTCGCAGTCCTTCAGGTCGCAGGCTCCATAGCAAGGCTCCAACGAAACAAAAGCTTCTATTCCTTCCCTGGAAAGAATTTCCTGCAGATTCTGGCTTTTGGTTATGAGGCCTTCAGGCAACTGTACGAAAACGCGCTTGGGATTTTTTTCCTTTATTTTTTTAACCAATTCTTCCAGCATAAAGACACTCAGAAAAATTCACCGATTGCAGCTGTGTAATCGAATGCAGCAATAACCGGCAAAATAAACGGTAGTATGAATATCAACGCCAAAATTATCAAAAGGATGATAAGCGCCGATTTTTTCAAGCCGACTTCAAAAAATCCCCAAATTACTCCGACGGCCAAGCCTGCAAGGTGTCCGACGTGCGCAACATTCGGGTCCCCTTCCCCGAAAAAGAATCCTATTATGCTGTAAAGAGTGTAGAGTATTCCAACAAGAAGGAGCGGAATTGGCACGACAGCGGGAAAGAATATCAACTCAAACGGCTTCTTTATCATTGCAACGCCCATTATGGCAAATATCGCGGCAGAAGCCCCCACAACAATTTCATTCATCGGATAAAAAAACAGGCAGGCTATGTTTCCCAAAATTCCTCCCAAAAGAAATATAACTAAAAATTTGTTCATCGGCATATCCTCTTCAAGCGCCCTTCCGAAGAAGAACAAGGCTATCATATTAAAGATAAGGTGGACCGGACCTCCGTGGATAAATATGGAAGTTATCAGAGTCCAGACCTTTCCCGCAAAGAAATTTTCACCGGAGAAACCATAATTTTCATAAAGCTTGTCCGCTTCCCATGCCGGGACCATGTTAAAGGCCGCGTAAATTATGACACAGATGAAAATCAGCACGTAAGTAATTTTCATGTTAGAGATTAGTGTTCTTATTTATTAAATATTTACAATTTGAGCAATTTGATGCAGGAATCAGATTTTCTAAAACTTATCTCTTCGTTCTTTCTTAAAGTAGTCTTTACCAGAATCTGGTTGTCTCCGCAAATCACGTTTTCAGCGCTTCTCTTGATTTTTACGTTTATCTTGTCCCCTTTCACTACCAGAGACTTGGCTTTCTCAGAAACGTTCTTCACTTTCCTGTTCAAGCAACAGCCTGCTATCGGAGTAAAAGCGAACTCTCCTTCATCCAAAACTGGACCTTGACAGCTCCAGTTGTAGGCGGAAGAACCGAAATAAGTCGCGAACATGCAACCATCCGCATAAATCTCATCCGAATAAACGTCCTTCCCCTCTTTAAAAACCCTGAACCTGTTGGCTCCCGGAAATTTTGAAGTGTCCCTGATGAAATAGACTTCGTTCAGCCCCCAGAACTTTTTGTCTTTGTATACCAGTTCTGCCTTCGATACCCTCGAAATCTCGTAATCGCCTTTCAGAATTCTTTTTATTGCTTCATCAGAATCTTCGAAATCTATTTGAAGGGAGTTCCCCCTGCTTTCAGACCTTATGCCCAAAATACTGCTTTCGGGATATTTCCTCACCGCTCTCAGAAATGTCCCGTCACCGCCCACTGCAACAACAAGGGAAGGCTCGGACTCGTCTAACCTGAAACCGTAGTCTAAAAATTTTTCTTTAATCGGCCGGACACGCCTGTATTCGAATCCTGCATCATGGAGTTTTCCGACCACGCAAAACGTATTGCTTTCAGGCGTAAACCACACCGCCTCTGCGTGGAAGTTCCCTTTTATGGGAACTTGAACGAACCATTTTCTCAATTTTTTTTGCCTGCCACTCTTCAGCATAACTCAAGTGATTTTCCAGAGAGTAAAGTATGTTGTCCAGAGTTCCGTAATCCATTCCTATCTCTCCCTCATCGGTCTGGCCCTCCCAAAGGCCGGCACTCGGAGGCTTTTTGATTATTTTTTCCAGAACCTTCATGTAGCGGGCCAAACTCCTCACGTGGGTCTTGTAAAGGTCTCCTATCGGCTCCAAATCGGCGCCCCCGTCCCCATACTTGGTGAAGTATCCTATCATCATTTCCGTCTTGTTGGTCGTCCCGACCACCATCCCGTTATACTCGTTGGCGTAGGAATAAAGAGCGACCATCCTTGTCCTTGCAATCACGTTTCCGACCGGAATTTTTTCCTTTACAAAATCGAATTCGTCCAGAAATTTTTCTACTATGCTGTCTATGTTTTTTACGTGATATTTCACTCCAAGTTCTTCCGCATATCTTTTTGCATCCTCAAGGTCCTCGGAAGAATTGCACCCCGCGGGAAGCATCACGCCTATAACTTTGTCTTTCCCGAGAGTTTCTTCGCACAGCTTTAAAACTAAACTAGAATCCAGTCCCCCGCTCAGGCCCAGAACGGCTTTTCTGTTCCCTACCTTGTCCTTTATGAATTTCTCTATTTTTCTTTTTGTCTTCTCTTCGTCAATGTTTGGCAAACCTTTTGGTTCGGGGTCTATTTTCATAAAAACTTCATCCTTCTGTTTACGACATCATCCGTCGTGACAGGAATCGCACCACACGAACGCATCCTTTCAAGCTCTTCCCTCGTCGTGTTTTCCGCTATACCCCTTATGGCATCCGTAACTAGGTAGACTTCTATGTCCCTTTCAAGCATTCCCATGACCGCATCCTTTACGCAGTAGTCCGTAGCCACTCCATAGACTATTGCCTTTTTAACGTCCCTGAAAACCCTATCAGCGTAAGGATTCGAGAAAACGTCAGTCTTCTGTTTTTCTATCACAATCTCTTTCGCGTCCTTAAGAATTTTGTCAAGCTCCTCTTCGGAATATTTCTTATGAATGGCGGGAGCAATCTTGTTGTATATATACACGGGTTTGCCTAGTGCTGTTTCTGAAATTTTATTCTGGCCCCATGTGTAGTTCATTGCATGCGGAGGGAAGGTTTTCTTGAAGTCAGGGTTCCTGCTTATCTCCGGGTCGTCCCAGAAATGCCTGTCCGTGATATGAATTTCAGTATAATCCAGTTTGTCAAGCCTTTTCAGGTTCGGTTTTATCTCATAGGCACGCGGCACGGGAAGAGCCCCGCTTTCAAACATGAAATCGTTTAGAGTGTCCACGTCGCACTTCACAACTTCGTAATTCATTCCATCCACCCCCTGAAATAAACGCGCTCTACATATGGCGTATTTATATCCTTCATGTCAGGCGGAAGACTTTCAAGCTTTTCAACTGTCCTTTTTCTTATGTTTTCCGCACTGTCGAATTCTCTGACTATCTTTCCGTTCTTTACAAGAGGTCTGAGAAGAGGCTTGTATCCTTCCGGAGGATTGTATTTTTCCAAAGTAACTATGTCTTCGAACTTATCGTTTCTGTAGACCTGCTTGGTTCCTCCGTAATTTCCGAACTTTGCTCTCGGTTCTCCGTCCACTTCTATTATTTTCAATGCAAAATCAAAAGTCCTTGCATCCGCGACCTTCGTTCCCACTCCGAATCCGTCGTAAACGTCTTTTAGCTCTTTTAGAGCATATTCGTCAAGCCCTCCGCTGCAGTAAAGTTTCACGTCGTTCCTTTCTCTGATGTCAAGCTCCCACCTGATTTCTTTTCCTGTTTTTTTCAAATCCCCCCTGTCTATTCTGACCCCGTCCAACTCACTCCCGAAAACCTCGAGAGCCTCGAAAAGTTCTGACTTTGGGGAACCGTAAGTATCTATGAGCGCTATTCTGGGAGTCTCCCTAGGAGTGTGTTTGTTGAAAGCATCGAATCCTTTTTCAGAGCTTTTGGCGCACAGCATGAGAGCATGGGGCATAGTTCCGACGGCTTCCTTTCCCATGTATTTTGCTCCAGCCACGTTAGATACGTCATCGAATCCTCCCACAGTCGTCGCGTATTCCACCATCGTGACGTCATAGGGCCAAACCCTTCTCGTTCCGAAGCTCATTATTCTCTTGCCGCCTGCGACCATCTTGCATCTCGCGGCCTTGGTTGCGATTGCACTGGGCTTGCACAGGAATCCCAGAATCGAGTTTTCCCATATACCAAAATCCCTGTAGTTTCCTTCTACACGCAAAACAGGCTCTCCCGGAAAGAAAAATTCCCCTTCTTCCATGGCATAAACGTCGACGGGTTTCCCCTCCATCAGCTTGGCTACTTCGTAAGTTCCGCAGACCACTCCGAACTTGTAGTTCGGGTCCGGAAACTTTTTCAGATGGGCCTCCATAGAAACCCTGGGATTTATCCCTTCTCCCTTGAGAGATTCCATAGTTCTCAAAAAATAAGCATCCGTTGATTCTCCTCCCAAAATTTCTTTCTCTGTTGGTACCATGAACATTGTATCACCCAATTAAAAATTAGGAAAGTAACAACACCTCGTATTCGAAAGAGGACAAAAAGTTTCTGTTTCTCCTTCAACGTGCAAAAATTGCCTCGAGGAGATTTTGGTTAAAAAACAAAATCGATTTGTTATTTGGGGGAAAACATGAAAACGGGAATAATAGGCGGCTCTTTCAATCCGGTTCACTACGGTCATTTGGAACTGTCGGAGAAAGTTCTATCCCACACGGACTTGGATGAAATCTGGCTCATGCCCTGTTATGACCATCCGTTTCACAAGGAAAATGCGCAGTTCAGTCACAGGTACGAAATGATAGAAATCGCTCTCGAAGAGATAGGCAATGATAGAGTAAAGGTATCAGACTTCGAGCGCAGAAACAACAGGAAAAGCACGACAGTTGATACGCTGAAAAAGCTTTACAAGGAATATCCTAGCTACAAATTCAACTGGATAATAGGAAGCGACAACCTTTGTGAACTAGACAAATGGAAAAATTACCAGGAACTTTTGGAAATTGCGAACTTTATCATTGTAAAGAGGCCCGGTTATGAACCGAAATTCGTTCCACAAAATTCCACATACCTTGAAGGAGAGTTCAGAGCAAAAATATCCAGCACCGAGATAAGAAATAAAATAAAGGAAGGCAAAAGCGTCGAAGGACTTTTGCCTCGTGGTGTCATAGAATACATAGAAAAAAATGGGCTATACAGGTAATTACTTAAGCATTATTCTTCAATATAACTGCATGAACAAATTGAATATAGGCATCATAGGATATTCAGCGCAAAAATTCAATGAAAGTAAAGCTAAAAAGATGATTAAGAAAGCTTTTGACATTCTGGAGAAGGACAACCCTCATGAAGATAAAATCGTAATATCCGGTTATACCGATTTGGGAATTCCTCATATCGCTTACCACGAAGCTAGGAAGAGGGGATGGTCAACCATTGGAGTTGCCTGCGCCAGAGCCAAAGAATATCCTTGTTTTCCTGTTGATAAAGAAATTATCGTTGGAAATGAATGGGGCGATGAAAGCCAAGTTTTCTTAGGAATGATTGATGTCCTTGTAAGAATCGGAGGAGGCAATCAGAGTATTAAAGAAACTGAAATGGCTAAAAAAATGAAAAAAAGAGTTTTAGAATATGAACTCTAAGCTTTAAGATAAACTTTTATTTCTTTATCGTGTAAACGGACTGTCTCGTATCCCTTAAGGTAAGATGTCTTTCCATAAGTCCCGTATCCAACAGGTAAGTCAGGGCGTGCCTCACTGTTCTTGCAGGCAGGCTGCTTTCGGATATTATTTCCTTCTGGGTCATCGAACCCTCGTATTCCAGTAACTTGTAAATAAATTTTGCAGAGGGAGGTGCATCCTTTGGCAGGACCAGCCTTTCCGTCTTTTCCCTGAGTTTTCCGAACAAACCGAGGTAAACTCTCTTGTCAAATCTTATGAAAGATGCACACTTTTCTGATTTTTTTATGCAAACTTTTCCATCTTTGATTTTGTACCTATATCTTCCATCTATGATTATTTCGGAACCCGTGGTGGAAAATATGTCATATAAACTTATTACCGCAGTTTCATTCACAACGAGAGGCTTTTTCATGTTTGCGGAGCATATGGGAACAATTCCTATGGACCCTGAATTTTCCATTATTATGGGTCCGCCTGCCGACAATCCGTATCCTGTGGAACCGGTAGGAGTTGATACTATGACCCCATCACCGCTGTCTCTCCACACAAGCTCGTTGTCTATTTTCAGCGAATATCTGAGGAGTCCTCCTGTTTTGGTGTTGCAAAGAGCTATTTCATTCAAGGCCATTGGAAGTTTTTTCCCGTCCACCTCGACATTCAGCCTGATTCTCCTCTCCATCCAGTATTCGTTTTTCAGAATTTTTTTAAGATAGTTTTCAAAATCCCGGATTTCTATTTCTGTAAGAAAATGCGGTCCGTCCATGCTTACTCCGAGAACAGGAATCTCACTTTCTATATTCATGAAAGCGCTTAAAATTGCACTGTCATCCCCTAGAACAACCAGAATGTCACAGTCTATATTTTTCAATTTTTCGTAAGAAGCAAAATCCGTTTTATACTTTTTCAAAATGCTTCTGATTTCCCCTTTTCCTGCCTCAGCTCTCTCGTCTTTTTTTACAAACAGGCCTATCTTCATAAATAAATTATAAAAAGCTAGCTTTTAATTGTTTTCTAGACTATCTGGCAGGGACACGGAAGCTTGTGCGCGGCCCTTTTCAAGGCCTCCTTGCCTATATTTTCCTTGCCTGAAGGAACCTTTACTATCATCAGTTCCTGGCCTTCTTTTACGACCGCAGCGAAACCGATGGGCTTTCCGAAAGACCTTCTCATTCCCTCCTGCAGCCTGTCTGCTCCCGCCCCGGTGGCCATGGAATTTTCCCTCATGACCTGATGGGGATACACGAGAACCTTCAGAAAGAAATCCTCCTTGCCCATCTTATTCACAAGATATTTGTTCGCGTTCGTTCTTGCAGATTCCAGGGCGTTGTGTCTTATCTGAACCCTTTCTTTCGATACGAGGGTAAATACGTTGGGATAGTTAACCTTGGGTTTTCCCACCTCAAACTTGACTATCTTGGAGCCAGGGACACCTTTTATGTAGGACTTCCTAGGCCTTCTTGTAGATATCCTTGTGTAGGCCCTTTTCGGATTTCTGTAGCATCTTCCAGGTCTTATTGTCGACATTCAATCACTTCGTTTAATTATGATATGACTGTAGAGACATATTTAAATCTTTAATGCTTATATTATTGATGGGTGTGCTGAGTGTCTGCTGTAAGGCCTTCTAAAGACGATTATTATCTGAATATCGCAAAGCAGGTCTGCCAAAGAGGCACGTGCCTGAGAAGAAGATATGGCGCAGTAATCGTCAAAGACGACCAGATAATCAGCACCGGTTATGTGGGCGCGCCGAGAGGCACGCCGAACTGCATTGACTTGGGCATATGCAAGAGAGAGGCAATGAAAATACCGAAAGGAGAGAGGTACGAACTTTGCAGGAGCGTACATGCGGAGATGAATGCAGTTATAAACGCGGCGAGAGCGGGCGTGAGCCTTCTGGGAGGAACCATTTACGTGTACGGTGAAGAAACGAAGGACGGCTCCCTCACAGAACCAAACCCATGCAAGCTTTGCCAGAGAACGATAGTAAATTCCGGTCTGAATAAGGTTGTCATCAGAAGCGTAGATGGAAAGATAAAAACCATTAACGTAGAAGACTGGATAAAAAATAACGACATTTAAAACGGGTTCAAGAACTTGTTCCAGAACGTGTTTTCCTTCCTTTTTCTTTCTTTCTCTTCCTTCTTCATTTTCTGGATATTCTTTTTTATCTTTACTTCCGCCTCCTTGAGGGATTTTACGTTGTTTCCCACTCCGGAAGTGTTTCCGAACCCTATCACCAGTATTTTTTCATTTTTCGGACCTTTCTTTATGACTTCCTTGATTTTTTCCACTACTTTCGGAAGCGACTTGTAAACATCATCAACCATAGGATAAATCGCAGTCTCGCTAACTTCCTTTATTCCTATGGAATCAACGGTTATGTTCTTCTTCAGCGCAACCTCTTCTATCTGAAACCCATGGTAGGCTATAACTTCATTTCCTCTCTGGCCCACCCCGACTCCGTCCATTACAATCCCGTTTTTCTCCCCTTCCAGCGCTCCCGCCGCGTCCACAGTTATTATCCTGTCTATCCTCTCCTTTCTGGAAATGTTCTGCACGAACTTTCCCGGGTATCCTATCGTGGTTCCCGGCCCGAAAGCCTTTGAAAGTATGACTGTCTTTCCTTCCACTTTGACCTTGGAATAAACGAACTCCTCTTCTTCCATTTCCATGACTTTTACGTTGGCTGGTATCATCGAAGCCACGGCAAGCGGCCCTATTCCGTCGCCTATCGGAGCGTTTTCAACGAAAGCGTCCACCGATTTTTCCAAAGCGTCGGCAATCTTTTTTATGAGCGGAATCTGCATCTGTATTATCATTGCGAGCTGAAGAATTTTGTATTTCTTTATAAGCTCCAGATAATGCCTTATTATCTTCACTATCTGGTAAAGCCCTGCATTGTGCTGTATCGCCGCAGCGATGTCCTTTCTTTCTTCCTTGGAAAGATGGGGAGCTATTTCCATTACGAAGGCCTTTTCCCTTTCATCGGCATGCTTTATCACCATGTGAACCTTGTCCACGATTCCGTAAGGGTCCATGCTTACTGGAACTCCTATGAAGAACTCCATGAAATCCGTTACTTTCTGCTTCAGTTCCTTGCTGGGCTTGCTGGATATTTTCCTGAGAATCGCGTTCCTTCCCTTGTCTGCGACCTTCTCCAGTTCAGCTATATCCTTCTCTATTTTTGTAACGACCTGATATATCATCATCCTCGGATAGATGAGGATGAAAATGAAGAACATGAAAAACCATAAGAGGTTGCTTATCCAGTCTCCCCCACCGACCTGCATCAACATTTTAAACACATCTTATTTTTTAACATTCCTATTAAAACACGCCTCGATAGAATGCTTTTTTAGGGTAATCTATTTTTTCAATCGCTCCTTTAAATAGGTTTGCAAAGCGGATTTGGAACCGAATCCACTGGCATATAATTTATATAATTAAATATATAATTAGATTATGGCTGACTGGAAAATTGACTGGAAGATAGTTCTGGTTGTTCTGGCCGGTTTGCTTCTGATAGCTTTCGGCCTCTTTGCAGAAACCGGACTGAATTTAGGCGCTTTGGGCGAAAAAATAAGCGATGCCCTGGGCAATCCATTCTTAAATGAAGAAGAAGGGAACATAACGATAAGCGGGACTCTTAACTTAAAAGACTTGGAACTCAAGAACATTCCACTGGATGAAATAAAACTCAGTTATGACCCCAAAGACCAGAAAACAGATTTTTTCATAGCCGATACAAAACTTACCACCAAAAACGTTACGGAAATAGACTTGTCTGCCTACAAGGGCACGTTCCACATTAACGAAAGCTTAATAAACCTAGCAGGGGACGCTGAAGAAACCACAATAAACGGCGTAAAATTTGAAACTGTTAAAAAACTTATTCCCATCAAGCTTGGTTCCTTGATTTTCAAGAACGTTTACATAAAGAATTTCTACATGAACAGATTTGAAATGGAAAACGCTCTTGGTGATATAAAGATTGAAGACAAAATAATGGTGAAACTGGAAAACGAACCGCTCAAGTTAGAGCAGTTCTCCGGAAGTCTGAACGTAACGGACGGAAAATTTGAAATAAAGGGAAGGGTAAGTGGAGTTTCCATTTCGGGCAAGGACTATACCGCAAGAATAAGCTAGTGCTTCTTCTTACCCTTCGTCAAGTCTTTCTCTATTTCCTCTTCTATATGTTCAATTTCCCTCTTTTTCCTGCTTGGAGACGTTAAAACCTTTAAAAATTTTCCGATTCCCAGTATGAACATTCCGAGAAGGAAAAGTACTACCGCTGCTGTCGCATAAAACAACAGAATGGCAATGGTTATAGGGATGTTCCACCCGAAAAGATAATTCATTGCAAAGGGAAAAAGAACTCCGGCTATTACGATTAGGAATATTTTAAAGGCAAGTTTCACCATCTTGTAAAGGAAGAAAAGGGATATGGCAAATATTATAAAAGTAACAATGCTGTTGGTCTCAAAGAAGGCTATAAACTTTTCTATAAGCCCAAGAGTGCCAACCTCTTTCGCGGCTTCCGCCACGAGGCCCGTTATGAAACCGGTTATGTCACCTATGTCCATGTTTTATATTTCTTTTCCCTGAAATATAAATGTCCCGATGATATTTCCTTGTAAGGAGGTGAGTTGAGGGACTCTATACCTTGAGTTCATCGGATAAGAATTCCTTGTCACAAAACAGACAGTAGTAAACTTCCTCGTCGCCTGCCAAACCTCCCGCAGGTGTTCTTGCATAATAAAAAGCTGCCTTCAGACCGCAATTTTCGTGAATGTATTTTGCTTTTGGAATGGATGGTAGTTGACTGTTCATCAGTTCCTTCAGGCCGTCTATTTCTTCTTGCAATCCCGCTATTTGGTTCTCATAATCTTTTTTCTTTCCCAAATATTCCTGCCTCTTTTTTTCAAGTTTTTCTTTCTGATGCGCGGAAAGGGGTTCTATGCCCAACTCCTCAAAACGCCTTTTTTTAAATTCTTCGTCTCCATTGACCATTTCAATCGCCTATCGCTTATAAGGCAAAGGCTCCCCGACGTAATGCTCGTAATTCCTTTCTATGAAACCCAAGTCTCCCATCCCGAGTTTCACGGCCTTCAGCATGTAATTTTTGATTTCGCGCCTGACATTTTCCAGCTTTTCCCTTGGTCCGGCGGAAATGACAGCCACGTCATCCGCATCCTCGCAAACTGTTATGCCATACCCATCCGAGTAAATTCCGGATTTTACAGAATCGCGAATTTTATTCACTTCATTTGCGAGTTTTTGCTCCTGTTCCCCGAGTTTAAATATTTTAAACAAAACGTCTTTCTGTTCCTTCGTAGCGGTTTTTACGAATTCCTCGATTCCACAAGCCATTCCAACACCCCATTAGATAATATGCACCAAAAAAGATTTAAACCGGTTTTTGTGGAAAATTGAAACGGAAGGTAAAACTTTTTATATTTCTTCCTTTATAGTTATTTATGCCGTGTGGGGTCAAGTTCATAGTTGTAACGGGTGGAGTTCTTTCTGGCCTTGGAAAGGGCCTTTTCATATCTTCTCTAGGAAAACTTCTCCAGTCAAAAGGCTACAAGGTCGTGCCCATAAAAGTGGACCCTTATGTGAACATAGACGCCGGAACGATGAACCCGATAGAACACGGCGAAGTTTTCGTGATGGACGACGGCTCGGAGGTGGACATGGACCTGGGAAACTATGAGAGGTTCATGGACCTCAAAATGACCAGTGACTCCAACATAACGACGGGAAAAATATACAAACTGGTCATAGACAAGGAGAGGAGAGGGGACTACCTCGGGAAAACGGTCCAGCCCATACCGCATGTTACGGGAGAACTGCAGAACTGGTACAGGAAAGTGGCAAAGGATTCGGGAGCGGAAATAGAACTGATAGAGATAGGAGGAACAGTCGGAGACATCGAAAACCAGATATTCCTTGAATCTGTGAGGGAACTTTCACTTGAAGAGGATGTTGTTTTTATCCACTGCACTCTTGTTCCTGTCTTAAACGTGGTGGGTGAGCAAAAAACCAAACCTTCCCAGCAGTCCGTGACCATGCTGAGAACTTTCGGAATAACCCCGGATTTTCTTTACTGCAGGTCCGAGCAGCCGCTACTGGAAAACATAAAGAAAAAACTTTCAATGTTCTGCGGGGTTGGAGAGGAAAGGATAATTTCCGGATTTGACGTGAAAAACGTTTATGAAATACCCTTGACTCTGGAAAAGCAGAATGTCGCAGAAAACATACTGAAAATTTTCGGAATCAAGGAAAAGAAAAAAGATATGAGAAAATGGAAGGAAGTCGTGGACAAAATGAACAACCCCAAAGGAAAAATAAAGATAGCGATGACCGGAAAGTACATGTACCTTCACGATTCTTACGTATCAATAAGAGAGGCGTTGAAGCACGCTGCTGGAAACGTAGGATATGACGTTGAAATAAAATGGATAGAAACCACGGAAATTGAGCAGGGCAAGCTTAAGGCATGCGAGTGCCTGAAAGGAATGGATGGAATTCTCGTGCCGGGAGGTTTCGGCAGCAGAGGGGCAGAAGGGAAAGTGGAATGCATAAAATACGCCCGCGAGAAAAACATACCTTTCTTGGGGCTTTGCTTCGGACTGCAGCTGGCCGTAGTCGAGTATGCGAGGAACGTGTGCGGACTCAAAGAAGCGAACTCAACCGAGGTTGACCCGAAAACTCCCTATCCCGTGATAGACATTCTTCCCGAACAGAAAAAAATAGAAAACAAGGGGGCCACCATGAGGCTCGGGGCCTATCCGGCTCTTCTGAAAAAGAATTCCGTTGTAAGAAAACTCTACAGAAAGGAAAAAATTTCCGAGCGCCACAGGCACCGTTACGAAGTGAATCCCGATTACATAGAAACGCTTGAGAATAAAGGACTTGTCTTCTCCGGCGTTTCACCGGACAGGAGGCTGATGGAATTCCTTGAAATCCCGAAGCACAAGTTTTTCGTGGCCACGCAGGCCCATCCCGAGTTCACTTCAAGCCTGCTCAACCCAAACCCGGTTTTCCTGGGATTCGTGAAGGCCTGCATCTAGACCTTTCTCCTGTTCATGCCCTTGTAGTTCGGCTGGATTTCCTTGTAACCTGACGATTTTTCTTTCTCACGATTATTCGGTTTTAAATTGTATTCACTTTCAAGTATAGAACAAATCCCGTTGAAACATTTCTCATAATAAGATTTCATCACACCGCCAGAATAATTTAAGCCGCGAAAAGATTTATACCAAAAATATGTTTAAGTAGCTTTTCAATCAAAAGAATTGTTATGGAATGGACTGACCTAAAAAGACCCGGCTATTTCGGCAAGAAAAGAGATGAAATACACAAAAAGTACGACGAAGTATACGGAAAAGGAAACTGGAGAATTGCCTACTTTTGGATGAATGATATTGTTTCAAGAGATTTCGCAATACAAATTTACGAGGATGCCTATTACGAGTTTCTTAAAAAAGAAAAAAACCTGCTAAAATGGCTGGTTTCAACGGCGAAGGATGTTTACGACAATTCTCCTTCGAATATAAATTCTGGCCTGGATTACAACATTCAGGAAACGGATTCAAACCACCTGCAGGACATATCCATCAGAAGGGTTGTAAGAAGGCTTGGAAGAAAATTTGAAGGGAACGAACTTATAGAAATAAGAAGTTCCAGTTCGGAAGGAAACGTTTTGAGTCCCGGCAAGGTTCCTTTTCACTTGCCCCAGCACATAAAGGAACCGCATCTTGAAGGCTGGTGGAGTAAAGATTCAATAGAAGACTTTTACCAGAGCAACAAAATCATTCAATTCCGGAAATGATTTCTCCCTTCGGTTCCTTTTCCTTGAAGGCCTGCACGCAGAAGCGGAAAATTTCGGCTGTTTTCCACGCTTCCTTTGGAAGACTAGCCTTGTAACAGAGATTCTCCAGAAAAACAATTTTCTCCGGGAGATGCTCCCACACTTGGGGGAGGAACAAACCGGAGAACCAGTCTTTCTTAAGAATCAAACCGTCCTTCCCCGGCTCTATTTTTTTAAGCAGCTCTTCCGGGGAAGAAAATTTTATTTGCTCAGGTTCCGTAAGGACTGAAACTTCCACGGTTATCTTGTCCAGCTCTTTCTCTCCAAGATGCGGGAACCTGGGGTCCCTTGTGACGGAGCAGGCCGCATCCCTCACCGCGTCTATCAGGGGCTTGTCCGGGTAGGGCAGACCTATGCAGCCGCGTAAATTTCCTGAAGGAAATTTCTCTAGCGTCACGAACACGCCGCGCAGCTCGTCCAGTTCTTTCGGATAATTTTTTGGAAGAGGCGTTTCCTCTCCTCGGACAAACTTGGCTATTGTTTCACGCGCGAACTTTACGAGGAATGAGCCCTGTTCTTCAGAAAGCATTATAATATTATATTTTTCTACAATAAAAACACTACAAACAGCATTATGGCTATTCCTATTAAAATCGATACGAAATATCCGAATAATAACCTCTGTATTAAATCCTTTTTTATGATTAATTTGAACAATTTCCTTAAATGTTTGTTCTTTGGTTTAGCTTCCTTGTTCAATAATTCTTTCCAGAGTTTAAACCCCTTATCGGTTTTGTCAATGACAAATCCCACAATAGGCACCTTTCTAAAATGCTTAAAAAATCTGCCCACCCCGAATAAAAACGAAGTGACAGGGTCTATCAAGAATTTCGGTGCAATCAAACCAATTATAATAACAAAAACGCCCTGCAGACTGAAATCATAACACGGGGAAGGAGGTGTTGGGATTAAAGCACAACCTATATAAAAAAAGAGTGCCTTGTCTATCATAAAAATAATTCGTATTCTTTCAATTAAAAGCATAAAAAGATTAGGAACGAGTGGTTTTCTATGCAAAAAGATGATTTTATCGGCGAAGACGGGTTCGTAGACGTGCCAAGGATAATTAACGAAGGTTTAAGACAGGAAGTCTTTTCCGGCCTGATTCCCGAAGTGTATGAAATCCGAAAAAGGGACTTTCCTTATCTGGACAATTTGGGTAGGATTTATCTGGACAATGCTGCCACTTCACAACAGCCTAATTCCGTTTTGGATAAGATGCACGAAATTAAGACAAAACATCCGAGAGGAAGCAATCATTCCAAGAATTCCGAAGAGGCGAAATCAGCCCAGAACATGTTTGATGAATCAAGAAAAAGACTGAATGACTTCTTTAATGCTCAGAATTATTATGCCGTGTTTACGTCAGGCACAACCGAATCCTCTAACTGCGTCGCGACAAGATTTCCTTTCGAAAAAAACGACCTACTGTTAATCACGGAAATGGAACATAATTCAGAAATTCTCACGCCAAGAAAGGTTGCTTCCAGAAACAAGGCGAATGTAAAATACGTTCCCACGCACGGAAAAGGCGAGTTAGACCTAAATTATTTGGATAGGATTACGTCAAAGAAAAAAGACGGGAAGGTTATGCTTAACCTTGTTCACGCGTCAAATTTCACCGGAATAATCAATCCTGTTGGAAAAATAAGGGATATTATGGAAAATAATCTCGGAGATAGAGGATTTATCTATCTTGACATGGCGCAGTCAGCGCCCCATATAAAGATTGACTTGGACGATTTAAACGTGGACTTTGCAGGTTGTTCGGCACACAAAATGTACGGACCTATGGGAATTGGCGCTCTTTTCATCAGGAAGGATAGGGAAAGGAATGTCAGTAACTGCATAAGCGGAGGCAGTGCAATAAAACTCGTGTCAAAAAGTTTTGAGGTTCCTCGGGGTTTGCCTGAAAGACTTGAACCGGGCACGCAGAACATAGAAGGAGCCTATGAATGGAAGCTAACGATGGATTATCTTGATGAAATAGACATGGAAAGGATAAGAAAACATGATAAGGAACTGGGAAAATATTTTGTAGGAGAACTGGACAAAATCGATAATGTTGAAATTTATGGACCGAAGGAATTTGATAACAGAACTCCTGTGGTGAGTTTTAATATAGGCCGCGTATTGAAGAAAAGATATGACAAAGTCGCGAGAGAGCTGGATAAAAGAAAAATAAGCGTCAGAGATGGTTGTTTCTGCTGTCATATTTACACTGCAAAACAAATAGGACTTGGATATGTACATGAAGCAAGAGCAGGACTAATGAAACTGGGAATCTCTGATGAAATGATGAAACTGCCGGGAGCCGTCAGGGCCTCATTTGCTTTCTACAATACGATAGAAGATGCATACAAAGCGGTTGAAGCAATAAGAGATTTATCTGAAAATTTAGACAATATTTGAGAACTTTGGGTTTTGTATAATTTCTGGGCCATCTTTTTCAATTCTTTAAGGTTTTCATAAAGATTTTCAGTTCAAAAACAAAGGGAGTGAAATAACATATAAATAAACCTGATTCTATAATACATCAAGCATAGCGGGGTAGAGCAGCCTGGAGATTACCTTGGTTTGTAAATCATAAGTTGAACAAAAATCTTGGTTGCACACAGAATGCTCGCAGGGCTCATAGAGCCCTTTTCTCGCTGACGCTCCAAAAGCGCTCGCGGAAAAGGAATTAAGGAACCCTGAGGTCGTTGGTTCAAAACAGAACCCTTTTCAAAAAAGGTCTCTGTACTCCCCAAAACTTGGAAATCCTTCAGATTTCCCAAAACGGAGAATGAGAATCCAACCCCCGCTACCAAAAACTATTTTTAACTAAGAAACTATCTTTAATTGATAAATATGAAAATAGTCCTTGGGATTGACGAGGCCGGACGCGGGGCCGTTGTAGGCCCGCTGATAATAGCCGGGGCCATGTTCCATGAGAAAGACCTGCAGAAACTGAAGGCCTTGGAAGTGAGGGACAGCAAGGAACTGAGCAGGAAAAAAAGGGAGGAACTGGAGGAAAAAATTAAAGAACTGGCGGTGGACTTCGTTGTAGTGAGCATCTCAGCCAGCAAGATAGACGAGATGAGGTCAATAAAAAACCTAAACAGGATAGAAATTGACTACATGGCCGACATAATAAAGACGCTCAGGCCCGACAAGGTGACCGTGGACTCGCCGGAGGCCAACACGGAAAAAATAAAGAACGAGATTATCGGCAAGCTGGGCGAGCTGAAAGTGGAGGTTGTCTCCGAGAACTATGCGGACAAGAAATATCCCGAAGTATCGGCGGCCAGTATTTTAGCAAAGGTAGTTAGGGACAGGTCGATAAAAGCGCTGGAAAAAAAGCTCAACGTAGAAATAGGAATAGGTTATCCCTCGGACGAAAGGACCATAAAGTTCCTGAAGGAAGTTCTAGAAAAACAAAAAAGCTTTCCAGAATTCGTGAGAAAAAGCTGGATAACCTCGCAGAGAGTAAAGGGAGAAAAGAACCAAAAAAAGCTAGACCACTTTTTTGTAAAAGATGAAGGTAGCGAAGACTAGGAGCAAGGGAATCCATAAAGGACTTATCTCAGGAAGTTCAGCGGATTCGAAAGTTCCGCTGGGGCCCGTCACTAATAACTTTATTTTGGCGAAATTGCTTTGCTTGGTGAAGTTAGTAAGCGAATAAGCCGTTACACTTATGTTTGGAGGATTCAATGGGTCGGTTATCTTGTAACTCACCACTTCAAGATAAACCTCTGTCTGATTTATTTGAGGAGTGAGCTGCATATCATCCACATATTTTGTATTGCTGCTTGGTTCTTCGTCACATATTCCTACAGTCTCTGCGCACTTGAAGGAAAATTTTATCCAGTCTTTGTATTCGCAGGGGGAACATGTGGGGTCTTCTATAAATCCTTCAAGCCTCAAGATATCCCTCAGGTTCCCCGTGTTATTTATAACTATCCAAGTCCCGTTTTTTTCACCAACTGTCATTTTTAACTCCGTTTCATAGTAGGTGCCTACGCCAATCGTTCCCTCTATCCATACTATAAGTTCTGCAATCTGGTCTGCCAGCGAAAGAGCTGAGAAGAGCAAAAGAAATATCAAAGCCGTTAAAATAAGGGGTTTGGAAGTCATATATAAAAATATATTTAAATTGTTATTTAAATAAATTGACTTATGAAAAAGGAAAACAAAAGCTTCGCGATACACTCTGTGGTAGGAATTTTTGCTGGATTAGTTTCATTTTTTCTGAAAGACAGGCTAACAGTCTTAATCTCCATAATAGTGGTAGAGGCAATACTCGTAAAAGTTTTGGAAAAATACTTGGGAAAGGAAAACGCAAAATGGTGGATAAGCAACGGCATCTGGATTTACGTTTTTGTATGGTTTATTTCATGGAGCGTTTTTTACAACCTGTTTTAGTGAGGCAATATGAAAAGAGTTTTCACGAAAGAAATTCCTAAGAAAGACGGGACAAAGGTGATTTTGGCAGGGTGGATAAGGAAAATAAGGGGCTCAGACAACCTCAGGTTCATAATTCTCAGGGACATGACAGGGGAAGCTCAGGTAATATTCAAGAAAGGTAGCGTAAGAGATGAGCTTCTTGAGAGAACCAAAGAACTGACTGAAGAAAGCGTGATAAAGGTTGAAGGTTTTGTCAAGGTAAACAAGGAAGCGCCGGGAGGTCTGGAGATAATACCAGAAAAACTTGATGTTCTTTCAAAGGCTGACGTTCCTTTACCGATAGACTTCTCAGGAAAAGTTAATACAGGACTGGACAAGAGGCTTGACTGGAGATTCCTTGACCTGAGAAATAAAAAAATAAGTTCTATTTTCAAAGTACAGGGCGAAATATGCAAATATTTCAGGGAATTTTTCACAAAAGAAGGCTTCACGGAATTCTGGCCTCCTGAAATAATAGAATCCGCACCCGAGGGGGGAGCCGAACTTTTTTCCGTGAAATACTTCGAAAAAAAAGCCTATCTTGCGCAGAGTCCCGAGCTATACAAGGAACTATGCACGGGAACAAATCTGGAAAGGGTATTTTGTATTGTTCCCATCTGGAGAGCGGAAAAGCATGACACGTACAAGCACCTAAACGAAGTAAGGCAGATGGACATAGAAGTAGCTTTCGCAGACCAGTTTTCCATCATGGAATACTTGGAAAAGGTTGTGCAATACGTAATAAAGAACCTACTTGAAAACTGTCCCGAAGTCAAAGAGCTGAACCCGGAACTCAAAGTTCCTAAAACTGAAAAATTAAGTTACGGAGAAGTCGTTGAGGTTCTGAAGAAAAACAAGTTCGGAATAGAATACGGAGAAGACCTGTCAACGGAAGCAGAAAAAAAGCTGGCTGAAATATACGGAAAGAACACCCTGATTTTCATTCATTCGTGGCCCAAGTCCTTGAAACCTTTTTACATAATGCCCAATGGTGAAGAAAGCAAGGGCTTTGACGCGGACCTAGGCGGAATAGAAATATCTTCCGGCGGGCAGCGTGTCCACAGGCCCGAGATTCTGGAAAAGCAGCTTAAAGAAAAGAGACTTAATCCAAAGGATTTCAAGTTTTTCACAGACTCCCTGAGGTTTGGAATACCTCCCCACGCCGGATGGAGCATAGGTCTGGAAAGGCTGACCATGTACGTATGCAATCTGAACAACATAAGGGAAGCGTGCCTTTTCCCGAGGGACAGGGAAAGGCTGACGCCCTGAAATTATAAATATTTCTCTAAGCATTAGATATTGTTGGTTATAATGTGGAACATAAACAGGGAAAAATGCCTCCGTTGCGGGGCCTGTGTCGGCGTTTGCCCGAAGCTTGCACTTGACTTGAAGGAATCGGGCGTTTTCCATAACAAAAACTTGTGCATAGAATGCGGATTATGCGAAAAAATATGCCCTGTAGGTTCCATAAAAGTCGAGAAAAGGTGAGAAAATGGAAGAAATGCAAGAAAGAATAAAAAAATTTGATGAAGAAAGGCTTTGGAACAGTTTCTACGCAAAGGACATTCTATTGAACATAACGGAAGAAGTTGGCGAAGCATGGAATATTATTAAATGGGTCCAAGAACCGAAGGAGCAGCAAAAACTTATCAATAAGCATAGAGACGAATTCGAAAATTTCATAGGCGATGCGCTTTTCTTGATTCTCAAGCTTGCAAACCAAGTCGATATAAATGCCCGCATATCGCTGGAAAAAACTTTAAAGGAATACGAAAAAAGGTTTCCGGCTGAAAAAACGAGAGGAAAACATGCAAACGTACTGGCAGGCGGAATAGACGAACGAAATAACATATAAATTTGAAAAAGAGGGGTGTGTGGATGGAAATAGAAAAAAAGATTTGGCCAAAATTCTTTAGCGCGGTCAAGTCCGGAGAAAAAAGATTCCAGCTGAGGATAGCTGACTTTGACGTGAAGAAAGGGGACACTCTTATACTGAGGGAATGGGACCCTAAGAAAAAGAAATACACGGGAAGGGTCCTGAAGAAAAAATGCAGGAACGTAATCAAATTTAATCCTCTGGACTTCAATACGATAGAAGAAATTGAAAGATTTGGCTTTTATCTGATTGAATTGAACGAATAACGATGTGAAAAAAATGATTAAAGACTGTGACGTATTAGTTGTAGGGGCGGGACCCGGCGGCTCTGCCGTAGCCAAGAGATGCGCGGAAGCCGGCCTGAAGGTAGTTATGCTTGAAAAAAGGCAAGAAATAGGAGCCCCGAAAAGGTGCGCAGAGGGCCTCACTTTTTCCGCGAAAAAATTGCTCGGAAAGATTCCCGACAATTGCATAGCGCAGAAAATAAACGGAGCAATAGTTTACGCCCCCGATGGAAAGAGCGTTATCATAGATTTGGGGAAACAAGGCGGATACATCTTGGAGAGGAAGGTTTTTGATAAGTGGCTCGCATTCCAGGCCTCAAGGGCAGGAGCTTACGTTCAGGCAAAGACCGAAGTCACCGACGTAATAAAGGAAAAAGGCTTTGTGAAAGGAGTAAAGGCATTGTTTGAAGGGGAAGAATTTGAGATAAGAGCAAAGGTAGTCGTGGCGGCCGACGGCGTAGAAACGGTCGTTGCAAGAAAGGCCGGGATGGACACGACAAACCAAATCGTAAACGTGGATTCTGGTTTTCAGTATGAGATGTCAAACCTGAAAATGAAAGACCCCCGCAAAATAGAGATTTACATGGGCAACGAAGTCGCGCCCAGAGGTTACGTATGGATATTTCCCAAGGGAAAGGATGTGGCAAACGTGGGCATAGGTATAGCTCTCTCTGAAAAAACCGCAAAATATTATCTTGACAAGTTCATCAGTGATAATCCCAAAATTTTTGGAAACGCAAGCATTATTGAGGTCAACTCGGGAGGAATTCCGGTCGGCGGATTCCTGGACAATATGGTGTCGGACGGGCTGGTTATAGTGGGGGACGCCGCCCACCAAGTAAACCCAATACACGGAGGGGGCTTGAAAGAGGCGACAATAGCCGGCCAAATAGCCGGAGATGTAATCGCAAAAGCCATAAAGAAAGGGGATGTTTCCAAAAAATCCCTTTCTGAGTACAACAGAATTTGGTGGAAAGAAAGGGGACATTCCCTGAAAAAAGTCCAGCTTTTAAGGGAAGTTGTTGAAAAGCTTTCTGATGAAGAACTTAATAAACTAGCCGAGATCTTAAATGGAGAGGATTTGATAGACTTCAGCAGGGGCAGTAAGCTTTTAAAGCTCGGCAAGATATTAATTAAAAATCCCAAGTTGATAACACTGGCCAAAAAATTGTTTTAAATATTAAAGAAAGGTAAAAAAAATAGAGGTGATATGATGGCTAATCTACCTTTAGCTCCTTTGAAAAGGATTGCAAAGAAGGCCGGAGTAGAAAGGATGTCTGATAAAGCTGTTGAAGAACTGAGGGATATAGTTGAAGAAATCGCCGACGACTTGGCAAAAGACGCTGTTACCGCCGCAAGGCATACCGGAAGAAAAACCGTGAAAGCAAGAGACGTGAAGCTTGTCAGCAAGTAATTCTTAATTCAAAATTAGAGGTGAAACTATGAAAACACAAGCGGAAATAAAGGACCTTAAACCGGGCAATTACGTGGTCATTGACGATGAACCTTGTAAAGTTCTAAAGATTTCTACGTCAAAACCGGGGAAGCATGGCTCAGCCAAGGCGAGACTGGAAGCCATAGGAATAATAGACAACAAGAGAAGGGAGCTGGTAAAACCGGGCTCAGCGACTGTTGACGTGCCGATTATAGAGAAACTTAAAGCTCAGGTGCTTTCCGTATCGGAAAATTCCGTACAACTGATGGACATGCAGAATTACGAAACATTTGAATGCAACCTGCCGGAGGAACTAAAAGGCCAAATAGCTGAAGGCCAAGAAGTTTTGTACTGGAGAGTAATGGGTAGAAGAGTTTTGGTTGGTTAAATTGACAGATTTACTTTTTGCGAGCAAAAGTTTCGTTCCGGAATACGAACTAAAAGAGGCTGACGTCTGTTTTCTGGGAATTCCTTTTGACTCAACGGCTTCGTCCGTCGGAAACCAGAGGTTCGGCCCCGTTCTCGTTAGGCAGTCTCTGAAGAACATAATAACTTATTTGCCTCACAACAAAAAGAATCCGTTCAGAGACCTGAAGATTTGCGATTTGGGAGACATAGACGTGGTTTTTGGCGACTACGAGGAGACGGCTTACAGGATAAAAGACACTATAGAATCTGTAAGGAAAATAAACAAAAAGGTTTTTCCGGTTTTTATCGGGGGAGAACACCTCGTAACGCTTCCTATCGTGGAGGCTCTTAAGCCTCGCACTATCGTGCAACTAGACGCGCACAGGGACTTGGTGAAGGGAGAGGAAGAGACGTATGCGCATAACACGTGGGCATACTTCGCCCTTAACAAGGGGTTCAAACTCGTCCAGCTCGGGGCAAGATGCTGGGATGAGGAAGAGGAAAAGCACCATAAAAAATTCAAGGTTGCAAAAAACCTCAGGGGAATTAAAGGGTCTGTCTACCTGACGATAGACATGGACGTCTTCGACCCTTCTTACGCACCGGACACGGGATTCCATGAACCTGGAGGACTTTCGCCTGGCCAGGTTTTCAAGCTGATAGATCAAGTCTTTGAAAAAAAGGTAGTGGGAATGGACATCATGGAAATAGCTTCAAACAGGTTCAATACCCCTACTTCCAGCTTGGCCGCAAGAACTATTTTGAGGGCTTTGGGAAACCTGTGATAATATGAAACTGAACAAGGTTTACAAAACTTTTAATTTGTATTTAACACTTATGGCGGGAATTTTTGAGAAATAAAGTAACGTCCAATAGCTCATTTCTTGCCTTTCCTGGCTTTTCCCGATTTTGCGTAAACCAGGAAATAATAGAGAATTGCCCCGATGATGTTCAAAAAAATCAGAACGATAACCCAGACCAGCTTGTCCTCGATTTTTCTCTGTAATAAGTCCACGAGCATCCAGAACCAGAAAATTAATGCCAGTAGGAAAAACATGAAAAGCGATGTCAAAATCCACACGACCGCAAAAGGCAGGCACATGATTAATTTCTCTTTTCGCATTATTTAAAGATTCATGAATTTCTAAGTTTAGCGTAAAAACAAGCAAAAATAAACTTTATATAGGAGTTGTTGTTATATAATAACTATTAAGTAGTTACATATGTGAGATTATGAATACCGTAAAAGTTGATGCAAAACACTACGCACAATTTCGCCACGGACTTGACGAAATCGGTGATTATAAAACCCTTGGAATAGCATGGAACGGAAGGATTTTAAACACTGAACCAAAAAGTGACAGGAAAACCATAAGACTTCTGAACGGCGATTTTGAGGACAATTTTAATCTGGTAGCCTACCTGTTGGACCCCAGACAGCTTGACATCACGAAAGAGCCGTGGCTCTACAACAAACCCGAAAAGAAGATAATGTCTGTTTTAAGCAATTATAAGGTCAAGGAAGGACTCAAGAACGCCATGCAAATAAGTCCCGTAATTATCGAGAGGAACGAATTTGAAGATGAAATTTTTTATGAAATGGGTTATGCCAGCAAAAAAGGCCCTTTCGTCATCCATAGGGAAGATTTCGGGGAATACGAAAAGGGATATGATATTCTGGAGGGAGTGCTTTACAGCATTCCCAATAAACCTAAACCGGCAAACCGTCTGAATTTTTTGAAAGATAGGGCTCCCGTAAGGAAAATCAGTCACGCTTTGAATGAACTAAATGAAAGCATGGAAAAAGCAAAAGAAAGGAGAAGGGAGCTTGAAAGGATTGAAATTCTGGAAATGAGAAACAGAAAATAACTTTTATTAATGTGTTCTCAAGTAATGACTATTATGGAGAAGATAAAAGACATAGACCTGAGCAAGGGCTGGAAGGAGCTTGTCCCGCAGATGAGGGACTCTGGCGGCTTCGTGGCCAAGAAGGTCGGCGTCGGCGTGGACATATTAGAAAGCATGATCAAAGACGAGTGTACGAAATTCCTTTCATTCCCGGCGTGCCTGATTTCCACGGGTTGCAGGGGAATCCTGAAAGATCTGATAAAGAACAAAATGTTTGACGTAGTGGTAACGACTTGCGGAACGCTGGACCACGATTTGGCACGAGTCTGGTGTGATTACTACCATGGCTCTTTCGAGGCCGATGACAAGGAACTGCACAGGAAAGGCATAAACCGCGAGGGAAACATTTTCATACCGAACGAAAGTTATGGAATAATACTTGAGGAAAAAATAGGACCGATCCTGAAAAAGATTTATGAAGAAAAGAAGGAATGGACAACTCCCGAGCTCGTATGGAAATTTGGCGAGGCCATAAAGGATGAAAAAAAGGCAAAGGATTCCATCATTTACTGGACCTGGAAGAACAAAATCCCTGTTTTCATTCCCGGCCCCACCGACGGGGCTTTCGGCTACCAGATGTGGCTTTTCTGGCAGGACGGGCACAAGGACTTCAACGTAAACGTCCTTAAAGAAGAACAGGAACTTTCAAGAATAATCTACGACGCCAAGAAAAGCGGCGCGTTAATTCTCGGCGGGGGAATTTCGAAGCACCACACTATATGGTGGAACCAGTTCAGGGAGGGACTGGATTATGCTGTTTACGTGACTACGGCTCCGGAATGGGACGGCTCGCTCTCCGGGGCGAGGATGAGGGAAGCGGTTTCGTGGGGAAAGGTTAGGGAAAACGCGAAGTTCATCACGATAGAAGGAGACGCGACCGTTCTGCTTCCGCTGATGATAAAGAGCCTCATGGAAAGAGTCTAGAAAATCTTTTTAAGAATTTCCCTGAACTCCTGAGAAAACTTGGTTTTCAGAAGTTTTTCCGGATTTCCCAAGGCCTTCTCAAGGTCAAGGTCAAATTTTATGCTTCCCAGAAAATTGTCGAAATCGTCCTTTGAGGACTCGGAAATTCTCATGTTTTCTATTACGCCGATTACTGGCATTTTCAATTCCTTGAGAAGCCTGACGAATTTTTTGACTGAATCCGTGGAGACTTTTGAAGGTGTCGTCAGAACTAAAAATTCTATGTTTTTTATAAGCCTGATTGAATCCAGGGTGGCCTCGCCTATTCCGGGGGGCATGTCTATTAAAAGTATGTCCAAGTTCCCCCATTTGACGATAGAAAGAATTTCCCTTATTGCGTTTGAGACGTCGATTCCTCTCAGGGGGGAAGGATTTTCTCCCGCATAGAAAACCAGTGAAAAGAATTTTACCCCGCATATTTCGGGAGGCACCAGTCCCATGTCTTCTTCAGGCTTATGTTTCGAATAATCAAAGCCCAGTATGACGTGATCCGAAGGGCTGGAAAAATCCAAATCCAGCAGTCCCACCTTGTATCCCATGTTTGATAGTTCAAGAGCCATAACCGAAGAAGCCAGACTCTTTCCTATCCCGCCCTTTCCCCCAGAGACGGCAATAACTCTCGTGCCTTTCAGCCTGTTCTCTATCATGCCGGTTCTCGGGTCCATTCATTCACCTTTTACGGAATTCAGCCAGACTCCCCTTCCTTTTATAATCCTGAAATCCGGGCTTCCGCATTTGGGGCATTTCACGTAGTCATGGACAATTTCCGGAATGAAATGCACTGCTTCTTTTTCTTCTTCCTTCAGCTCCTGCGAGTCAAAGTTCCAGTCTTCCTCGCAAGCCGAACATTTCAGCAAAGCCTTTTCCCTTTTCTTTTTTACGGAAAATTTCAGTCCCATAGTCTTCATGATTTTCCCGAGAGCGAAATCAAAAATTTCCTCGTCTATCTGCTGTAGTTCTCCTAGGGAGACTGTTATCTCCTTTATCTTTATCCCCTTCTCCTTAGAGAAGTTTATGGCTGAGAAAATCACGGCCTCTGCCAAAGCCCATTCATGCATACCCGGAAACCTCTTTTTTCAAATCTTCAAATACAGGCCTTTCCAGAGCAAATTCCATTCTATCCCAAACTTCTTCCCTGCTTTCCAGAGCTTCCCTTTTCCTTTTTCTGCGGAAGTTTAGAACCGAAAGGCCCAGTAAAGATGAAAAAAGGTAAGCATCGGCTGCTATGAGAGCTGAATAAGGGACTTCCTGAAAACAGTAACCTGACGCCAAAATCACAGGCGCTCCTGCTGCGACCCACAGAAAAACGTCCCTGTCTTTAATTTTGTATTTCCCCTCAACTTTACTTTTTTCTTTGGATAATCTTTCTTTCTCAGAAAGAATGAAGGCTTTCATACTCCTCTTGTCTTTTTCTTCTCCATCTATGACAAATTCTTCGTGAAAATTTTTCATTAAATCGTCTGTTATGCCTTCAATTGCCTTTGTCTCCATATCCTTTTCGTACAAACTGTCCAGGTTGTAAATGGCTATGTTATCGTCAACACTCTTTTCGTAACCCAACAATCCGCCTTTTGAAAAAAACATTTTTAAATTTTGGTTCGGAAAAGATTTAAACTTGAATTTGATTGAAACAACTTTTATATATTCGGTTTCTTAAATAAAAATTATGATTGGCTCAAAGGACAGCAAAATAACGGCTTTGGTCCAGATAATCGACGAGGAAATCTCGGGAGCTATAACGAACATAAACGAAGGTAGAATGGACGACGCGAAAGCGAAACTGGAATACGTCAGGAGAATAATGGGAAAAATCTCCAACCTGAATTCTATTTTGAACAAATCGGTGAACAAGGAACTAAAGGAATTTGACGAGCATATCAACAAGTTTACAGCAAGCTGAACAGTGATTTGATGAAAAAGGGCTACATGCCTTGGATTCATGTCAACTATTACACTTTCTTATCTACCATAGGAAGGATTTTTGGCAAACCGCGGATAGAAATACAATGTCAGGATTCAAGAATTTATGCCAAAGGCGCCGAAAAAATCATTCTTTTCAACCTTGCCAGGCGCTTCATGATTGAAAAGGAAGAATTCAGAGGCGAAAGGGCAAGGTGTCCTAGGGTAAATTATCTTCTTGTAATCGCGGCCAAGTCCGGAAAGGAGACGAAAATAAAGGCGGTCTTCCCCAAGGTATAAATCGTTTTCAAGGCAAATTATTTTTTGATGAAAGTTGAAATTGAACCAAAAAGAGAACTGGATAAAAAAATAGAAAAATACGAGCTTTATCCAGATTACTATCGATATAAGGAAGAAGTTGACCTGTTCTACAGAAATTTTGTTGAAGTTCTAAGCAAAAAGATATACAAAAATGGAGATAAGAAAGAGATAAACAAAGATGTAAAAGACATAAACAGGGCAAGCGAGGAGAAAATTAAAAATACAGGCGGATGCCCCAGATGCACCATAATGATTTGCGACAATGAATACTTTTTCGAGGAAGAATTTTTAGGAAATTTTGATGATTTTCCTACAAGGAGTTTCAGGAAATTAAAAAATTATTCGACATCAAAGATTTTCACTAGGATTGGCATACAACTGACATGCGTGGACACAAGATACAAACCTCTAACATTGGGTTATATTCTAACCAAGTAATTACCTATTCCTTGGTGGTAATTTGATAATTTAAATCCTTTTTGCCCCTAATTTATTCTATTGTGGGGGTTAAATGGATAACAGAATAATTGTCATTTTAGGGGTGGTTCTGCTTCTGCTTGCTCTCATTCCCTTCGTAGAGGCAAGCCCTGAAGTAATCTTCCAGTGGGAAGATAACTCAGTAGAAGAAGGAAAAATAGCCTACATAGAATTCTACCAGAATTTCAGACAACCTTACAACTTCACGATAATCTCAGACCTGGTGGAAGAATGTTGGGTAATAAAGGACTATTATAGCGAAAACAGGATAATTTGCAGATCTGAAAGCGGACTTTGCCAATCCATACAGCCTCTTGATTATCAATACGTGAAATGCAAGACCTGGGAAATAAACGACGTGGATAACGGAAAGAAAGCCATACTATTCTACGAATATGCGGAAAACGGAGAAAGACAACAGGGCGTTTACCAGACCCAAGCACTAACAGTACCGGGATGGACAGAAAAGATAGTGGCTTTCGGTCCTTTAATGATAGCCTTGATAGCTTCCATTGTGGTGATATTGATTATACTGGTAATCATTTATTTCTTGGGAAATTCTCTCGTTTCCTGGTTCAGGGAATGGAATCAAAATGAAACAGATTCCTATGAAGAACTAAAGGAAGTGAAAAACCAGATAACCAAGAAAAGCGATGTTTTCAGCAACTGCGTAGTAATTTACTGAATCTGTTTTTTTAAACTGATCCTTTTTTTATAAAAACTAATTTTTGAAAGAACTTGAAAGAAAAAGGGGTAAGAAGGAAAGGGCGGTTGGGGTGGTTTTCCTTATTCCGCCCTTCCCAGTGTGTGGGGGTGTGTCATCGAATGACCATGAGGTCAGTTCAATTCGAGCTTTGCCAGGTCAGTTCATTCTTTGTTGCTGCTGGCAAAGTCATCGAATGACCATAAGAGGCCTTTTGCCTCTTCCTAACAAATCATAGGTATTCCTAGTTCCTCGTGCATTACTGCATTATTTTTTCTTTCGTATCCGATGTTTTCGCTCTGTGTAGGTCCTAGTATGTAGGGGCTCTTGACTCCCGTGATTATGGTTATCACGTGTATCCTTCCCGAATATTCGGGTATTACACGAGCGCCCCATATTACCTGCGCTTCTGGGTTCATTCTTTTGTACACGGCTTCTCCTATGATGTTTATCTCGTCCAGCTTGAGGTCTTCTCCTCCTATTATCTGGACTATAGCTCCATTTGCGCCGCTCACTTCCATTTCAAGCAACGGGTGTTTCAAGGCTTTTTCTATGGCTTCCTTTGCCCTGTTCGAAGAATCTGCCTGTCCGACCCCTATTGCCGCGACTCCTCCGCTGTGCATTATTGCCTTTACATCCGCGTAATCCAAGTTTACCAGTGAGGGCTGCGTTATCGTCTCTGTTATTCCCTTTATCATGGTTGATATCAATTCGTCTGCTACGTTAAAGGCCTGTTTCAAAGGAAGGTCTCCCGCATACTGCAAAAGTTTCTGGTTCTCTATCACTATCACAGTATCGGAATTTCTTCTCAAATCCATCAGACCTTCTTCCGCCTTTTGAATTCTGGTTCCCTCCATCTTGAACGGCATTGTAACGACTCCTATAACTATTGCGCCCATGCTTTTTGCTATTTCAGCTATTATAGGTGCAGCACCTGTTCCGGTTCCGCCGCCTAGACCGGCCGTTATGAAAACCATGTCAGAGCCCTCCAGAAGTTCCTTTAGTTCCTTCTTTGACTCCTCTGCGGCTTTCTTGCCTATTCCAGGATATCCTCCTGCACCCAAACCTTTTGTAGTTTCCTTACCAATCAAAAGCTTCTTGTCAGCTTTTGACACGCTTAGATGCTTTGCATCCGTGTTTATAACTACGGTTTTAGCACCAAGTATTCCCATTTCAGTAAGAGCAGTAACGGTATTGCTGCCTCCGCCGCCCGCTCCAATTACAGAAATGCTAGCCTGCTTAAAATCAAGATCAAATTCCTCCTTAATTTTTTGCGTGTCATAAGTTTGGCTCAGATTTTTTTGATCAAAAGTTTTATCAAATGCCTTTTGAATCATCATATCCATATCCACTTCACCTCTTTTATATACTTTAACATATATTTTCTTACAGCGAAATACTTTTTAGATAGTAAATGCTATTCTTTTTAGAAACAAACTCAATACTAAGCCCTAAAAAATGCCCAAAACTTAGTGTCGCACTAACTTCAAATTGCCCAAATTTGAAGTGAACGCGTGAATGTTGTTTAGATAAGCCCAATTATCTAATAGCAACACTATTTCTTTTGTATAATCTATTTATAAACTTTTCGTTACTTCAGAATACAGATGTCACGCTGATGTCTCTCAACGTGAAGTGCGTGAACTTAGCTTGTCAAACAAGTAAAAAGTGACAAATCCCAAAAAAAGTATCAGAATAGTGATTAAAATTACGTTCCACTCGAAATGCAGCACCATGAAAAGGCAAGTCAGAGTCCCCATTGCGGGAATTATCGGAAATTTCCCCACATTCAGCGGAACTTTGAAAGGCCTTTCCACTTCCGGTTTTTTGTATCTCAAAACTATCAGTGAGACATTCACGGTAAAGAATATTAAAAACGCTCCCAAATCCGCTGCAAGAGCCACGAAGTTTACGTTACCTATTAGAGTCAGAGCCATGACGAGAAACATAGTGACAAAAACCGCAACCCAAGGCGTTCTTCTTTTTGGATGAACGAGAGAAAGAGGCCTGAAAATTTTTGTGTTCTTTGCAATCCCGTAGAACATGCTCGAAGTAACCACCAGTATTATCAAAACAGTGTTAAGCGTTGCGAACAACGCTATGAAAGTCAGAATGGAAGAGGAACCTGGCATCGCCGTTTCCGCGACATCAGCCAGTGGCGCTTTGGATTCGCCGAGAGTCTGCCAGGGAACTATGCTTACCGCGGATATTGAGACAAGAATATAAAGCAATGTCGTTATTACAAGGGAAATTATTATGGCGCGCGGGATGTTTTTCTCTGCATTTTTTGTCTCTTCAGCAATATTGACCATCTCCTCGAATCCTAGATAAGCGAAGAAAATCAGGGCTGCAGCCGAAAAAATTCCTTTGAATCCCCCGGACATTTCCAGATAGTTCACAGAGCCTACATATCCCAAGCCAAGATATACTATGAAAATCAGTCCCCCGGCTTCTATCAGAGTAAAAATCACGTTAAGCCTTGCAGATTCCCTTATGCCGTAAAAATTCAGCAGAGAAAGGGCAAAACCAGCAGGATTGCCAGCAAAATTACGGGAATTTCCATGCTTCCCAGCAAAAAACTGTGAAGATAACCGCCGAAACCCAGCGCAACCGTTGCCCCCGCAAACACTTCGGTGAAAATTACAAGCAAACCCAAAACAAAGGGGAA